>Ga0255338_1000275_pt1 | contig 199338 bp, 167 predicted proteins | sample MeOH1_35cm_T4_19_FD_203715 | JGI IMG/M metagenome (GOLD analysis project Ga0255338, IMG submission 203715) | Sandy soil microbial communities from University of British Columbia, Vancouver, Canada - MeOH1_35cm_T4_195 | ecosystem: Engineered > Artificial ecosystem > Sand microcosm >...
GGAGGTAGGCGAGCCCTCCGCCGAACGTCGCCACCCAGACGCCCCCCGCAGCGCGCCCGTGCAGGAAGACGACAATCTGGCCTGGAAGTCCGCCCTCCGGCAGGAACGGCTCGAAGCGCTCGCCGTTCCATCGGACGAGCCCCTTGTCGGTGCCGGCCCAGAGCGTGCCTTGCGTGTCCTCGTGCAGGGCACGCACGCGCCCCGGCAGGGCCCCCTGGCTCAGGCTGAAGAGGGTGAACCTGCCCGAGTGCCACCGGCTGATGCCCTGCGGCGAGCCAAACCAGAGGCTGCCATCGCTCCCCTCGGCAATGAGGCTGACCCAATCCTGGAGGAGCCCCTCGTGTGTGGTCCAGGGAGTCATCTGTCCGTCCCGGAGGCGGGTGAGGCCGCCGCCCCAGGTGGCGAACCAGAGGCTCCCGTCACGCGCCTCGTGGATGGCCGTCACCATCTCGTGCACCAGTCCCTCCGGAGGGCCATAGGGGGTGAAGGGCGCATCCTTGAGCCGATGGAGCCCGCGGCCTTCCGTCCCAATCCAGAGGTTGCCCTCTGTGTCCTCGAGCAGATCCATCACCAGGCTGTTGGCCAGCACATGCGCTGCATCCGGCTGCGAGCGTTGGCCGCGCGCGACCCGGAGGGGACCTCGTCCCTGGCTCCCGACCCAGAGGGTCCCCGCCCGATCCACGAGCAGGGAGGAGACAGGTGCGCCCGGCAGGCTCGCCTCGGGCACCCGCCGCAGGGTGCCCTCCTGGAGCCGGTACACGTCGCCCTCCTCGGTGCCCACCCACAGCGCTCCGTCCGGGCCAGAGGCCAGCGCGCGGACCGCCACCGCCGGCTTGCCCTCGACGGGGAATGGCGCCGTCCAGGTCTTGCCGTCCCACCGCTGCAGGCCCGCGGCGCTGCCCGCCCAGATGGCTCCCTGGGAGTCCTCGGCCAGAGCCCTCACCGTCTCGTGGGCGAGCCCGTCACGGGCCGTCCAGGCCCGCAGGTGGCCGCCGGAGAGCTGGAACAGCTCGCGCAACTCCGTAGCGATCCAGAGGCTCCCATCGCTGGCGGCCAGCAGATCGACGAAGCCCTGGAGGGCCGTCCCCGACGCCGGGGAGACGGCAGAGAAGACGCCCTGCCTCATGCGGGTCAGCCCTCTCTCCGTACCGATCCAGAGAGTCCCGTCCCGGCTGAGCGCGAGGCGGCGGACGGTGGGGTCCGCGAGCTCGGGTGTGTTCGTCTCGTCAAAGACGGTGAAGCGCACCCCGTCGAAGCGGACCAGTCCTTCCAGGGTGCCCGCCCAGAGGTAGCCGTCTGGCGTCTGCACGAGCGACAGGATGCTGTTCTGCGGCAGCCCGTGCTCCGCCTGCCAGGAGCGGTGAGGGAACTGGAGCAGCGTCTTGCCCGCCTCCAGGGCCCAGGCACTTCCGCTGCTTCCCAGCAGGGCCACGAGGACGCCCAGCGCCAGCACATGCGCGGAACCTATACGCAGGGTTGTCTTCCTCCCATCAGGGAGGACTACCTACCACGTCAGCCATGGAATGAGGAGCCCTTCCCAACCTGGCCGGTTGTCAGATGACGGCGTGAACCCCGCGGCCATGCACATGCCCGTCAGGGCGTCGTGCAGTGACGTCGCCGTGTCGCGGGGAAATCCGAGGAAGAGGCGGCAGGCAGCAGGGCCGTGCCCGCCCTTGGGGCACACTGCTGCCCTGGCCGCCCTTGCTTGAGGTAGGAGCGGCTACACCGAGGTAAACCGCTTCAGAAGCGGCCCACCAGCCCCGCGACGACTGCCCCCGAGGGGCGCACGCTGACGGACGGAAGCATCGTCACGCCCGTCCCGGCCGCCCTGCTCTCGAACTCATTCGAGTGGGACACCTCGGAGCCGATGATGGCTCCCAAGACGGTGGACGTGATCAGCGGAATGGCCCAGAGGCCGTCCGTTTCCGACATCGCGAGCGCGGCGAAGATCCCCGCCCCGGCTCCCAGCACCGCGCCAAGCAACGTGTGCAGGTAGCGCCCCTCTCCTCCGAACAAGCTCCCGGCCAGCTTGACCCCCAGCGCCGTTCCCGCCGACATCCCGGCGATACCTACCAGCCCCCCCAAGACGATAGAGGAGTCGTTGCCGCAGCCATCGCAGTCAAAGCCTTCCGCCACGAGGAAGATCCCAGGCACCGTCCCGACGAGACCCAGCAGCAGCCCCCCCAGGGACCCGAGCACGACGCGCCCTGGCCGCCCCACACTCGCTGACGTCTCCCAGTCGCGGGGGATGATCTCACCCTGGGGTTTCTCGACGGCACCTCCCGGAACAGGCGGAGCCTCCTCGCGGGCCCCGGGCGCGGGGAGCGGAGGTGGCGACACCGGAGCCTGGGCAAGAGCCTGGAGCGGCAGCAGGACACACAGCAGGAGGAACGCGAGGTACACACGGGCCATGCCCGAACCATAGCGCCCCGGCCCTGGCCCTCGCGTGAAATCCCCGTGGCTTCAGAAGCGGCCCACGAGTCCCGCGACGACGCCCCCCGAGGGGCGCACACCGATGGACGGAATCACCACCACGCCCGTGCCTCGCTCGGGGGATGGATGGGCAGGCCACGCCATTGCGGCGCATCGAGAGCGAGCAGTCGAGCAGTCGTGCCGTTCCAGCCGCCCAGGCCCATGGCCTGCAAACCATGAGGGGAGCGTCGCCTCCTCTGGCCGCGCTTGGGCCAGGCATGGGGGAGGCGGTCGGGGCCTCTTCATTTGGCGGGGGCGGCCCATGTTGAATCGCATGAGAAGGTCTGCCCGGACGCTCCCACTCCTCCCGCCGGTTCGTCACCCCGCTGTCACCCGCTGGAGGCCTGGGCGCGGCCAGAGAGAGTGGGGGATGCCTGCCCCTCGGCTGTCATTTCGCAGCATGCTGGTGCTCGCCCCCCTCGTTGGCCTCTCGCTGCTAGCAGGGGTGGTGGTGGCCGACCTCCTCGCGAGCCTGCTCCCTTCCCAGCAGTGGCTGTGCATCCAGTGGGCGGCCTTCAGTGGCATGCTGCTGTGTATTCTCCTGCCCAAGGTGCTCGCTGGCAGCAGCGCCGAAGTCGCCCGCGACACCCCGTCTCCGCAGGCGGAGGTGGAGGGGCTACGGAAGTGCGAGGAACGCCTCGCCCGAGCGCAAGCCCTCGCCCAGCTGGGCAGTTGGGACTGGGACCTGGGCACCGGCCAGCAGCACTGGTCGGACGAGCTCTACCGCGTCTTCGGGCTGGCCCCCCAGGAGCGCGGAGCCAGCTACGAGGCCTTCCTGGGGTTCGTCCACCCAGAGGACCGGGCGCACCTGGAGAACGTCGTGGAGGAGGCTGTCTCCGGCCGCACGCCCTACCGCATCTGCCATCGCATCGTCCGCCCGGACGGCTCGGTGCGCCTCGTCCATCAGGTGGGAGCGGTCCTCCGGGAGGCGGAGCGCCCGGTGTGCATGTCAGGGACGGTGCAGGACGTCACCGAGCACCTGCCCTGGGTGGAGGGACTGCTCACGAGCGAGGAGCGGCTTCGTACCCTTGTCGATGCTTCACCGGATCCTATCTACCTCAAGGACGGGGAGGGACGGTGGCTGAAGTGCAACGATGCCGGCCTCGAGGTCTTCCGGTTGAGGCGAGAGGGCTACCAGGGGAAGACGGACCTGGAGCTCGCTGAGCTCAGCGGCTTCTACCGGGAGGCCCTCCGCTTCTGCTACTTCACGGACCAGCGCGCCTGGGAGCGGGGAACACTCGCCCGCGGGGAGGAGAGGGTGCCCCAACCCGACGGCTCGCTGCGCTACTTCGACGTCACCAAGGTGCCCCTCTTCCACCCGGATGGGCGCCGCAAGAGCCTCGTCGTGCTCGGGCGGGACATCACCGAGCGCAAGCGGGCCGAGCAGGAGCGCGACCGGCACCTCAGCCGAGAGCAGGCGCTCGCCCGCATCGGCCAGGCCCTCGTCAGCGAGGTGGAGCTCGAGCGCATCGCCGAGGTGGTGATTGCCCAGAGCCGCCAGTTGCTGGGGGCGGATGGAGTGGGGGTGTGGTTGGCCCACTTGGAGGGCCAGGAGCTGACGCTGCTCGCCTCCTATGGCCTGTCCGAGGTGACGGTGGAGTCCCTTCGCCACCTCTCCTTCGACTCTCCCTCCCTCACCGCGCAGGCGGCCCGGACCGACCAGCTGCAGGTCATCGAGGATTCGGCCGCCCCGGGGATGCCGATACACCACAGCCTCCTGTCGACGGAGCAGCAGGCACGCGGCCTGGTCTCCGTCCCGCTGCGTGTGGATGGCCGGCTGGAGGGGGTGATGACCTACTACACCCAGGGCCCGCGGCCCCTCTCCCTCTGGGATCTGGAGTTCCACACTGCGGTGGGGCACCTGTTCGCGGTGGCCCTGCAGAAGGCGCGCCTGTTCCAGGAGCTGCGCGAGGCGCTGCGGCTGCGCGAGGAGTTCATGTCCGCGGCCGCCCACGAGCTGAAGACACCGGTGACGGTCATCCAGAGCTGCGCGCAACTCCTTCTCCAGAAGCAGCCCCTCACAGCGCCACAGCAGAAGGGCCTCACCGCCATCATCCAACACACCCGCCGGATGGCCAGGCTGGTGGAGCAACTCCTTGCTGCGGTGCAGATGGCCCCCGTCCATCCGAAGCTGGAGTGCCAGCGCTTCGACCTCCGGGTGCTGCTGGAGGAGGTGGTGGAGAGGATCGCCCGCACCAGCAAGAACCCGATTGGGACGGAGGCCGTTCCCCCGCTCGAGGTGGTCGCCGATCGCAGGCTCATCGGGGAGGCCGTTGGCCACCTGCTGGAGAACGCCATTCGCTACTCTGGGCCCGGGCAGCCCATCGAGGTGGAGGCCCGGCTGGACGACGGGAGGGTGCGGGTAGCTGTGCGAGACCACGGGCCGGGCATTCCGCCGGAGCGCCAGCGCCATGTCTTCGAGCCCTTCTATGAGCCGGTCCCGCCGGGGGCCAGCGGCTACACCGGAGTGGTGAGCTTGGGGCTGTACCTCAGTCGGCGGATCGTCGAGGCGCATCGAGGTCGCATCTCGGTGCAGAGCACCCCGGGCGAGGGCGCGATCTTCTCCTTGAGCCTCCCGAAGCCGGGGCCGGAAGGGGGGCTCTCGGGAGAAGAGCGAACGATGTGAGCGGACGCCCGATTCTTCACCGGATACGCGAAGTTTTCGATCAAACCGAGGTGGCGGTCCGGTGCGCTCCTTCTGCGGCTCCTCCACCGTCGCGCTCTCCACGCGGGTTTCGTCAGTTGACTGCCGGGCCACGGCCCGCCAATGTGACAAACCCAGGAGGAGACCCTCATGAGACTCAAGAGCATGAACCTCTACGTGGAGCCGCCATCCTTATGAAGGCGCCGCCGGGTCCCGTGCGCAAGCCACGCAAGTCGGCCACCCAGTCCAAGTCCCCGCCGAAGGCCGGCGCGAAGGCCAAGCCAGGTGCGAGTGAGGCCAAGCCGATCAAGGTGAGAGAAGGCGAGAAGGCCGCCGTCGTCCTCCTCTCGGGCGGCAACCCGCGCATCGCGAAGGCGGACGGTGACGCCCCGGTGCAGGCGTACATCGCCGCGATGCCGGGCTGGAAGCGCGACATGGGGAAGCGCCTCGACGCGCTCATCGTGCGCAACGTGCCCAACGTGCGCAAGGCCGTGAAGTGGAACTCGCCGTTTTACGGCATCGAAGGCCAGGGCTGGTTCCTGGCGTTCCACGTCTTCACCCACTACGTCAAGGTGACCTTCTTCCGAGGCACGTCGCTGCAACCCGCTCCACCCGGAGGCACGGGCAAGGACGCGCGCTGGATCGACATCCACGAGGACGATCTCGACGAGGCGCGGATGGCGGCGTGGGTGAAGCAGGCGGCCGCGTTGCCCGGCTGGGTTCCCTAGCCGACCTGCTGCGGCTCTGTCTCGCGACCTGGCCCTCAGTCCGGAGTGTGCCCCTTGAGTGGGAAGTTCTCGCGCCACGGCCTCGCCTCGTCGACGACCCGTGCGATCGACGGACGAGCGAGCAGACGCGCGCGATAGTCCCGAAGCGCAGTGTGAGACTCTGGGATCGGATACCCCCAGTGAGCGTAAAAGAGCGCCGGCGCCGCCGAGCAGTCAGCGATGCCGAAGACGTCGTTCGCCGCCCACTCGCGCCCTGCCATCCAACGGTTCAGCCACGCATAGCTCTTGTCTAACGTCGCCTTCGCCTCAGCGCCCACATAGGGATCCCGTTTGCCCTCATCGCGCAAGGCGTTGAGAACCATCCGCGTCAGCGGCGCCGAGACGTAGTCGTCAAAAACACCGTCCATCTGCCGCGCCTCGATGGCAGCGCGTGGATCAGCCGGAACCATGGGCGGCGCATCGCCGTGATGAAGGTCGAGATACTCGATGATCGCCGCCGATTCGATCACGGTGCGATCGCCGTCAACCAAGACCGGAAATTGGCCTGTCGGGGCGAGGCGGCCAACGGCTTTGGCGTTTTCCGGGTGTTCGGCGTCAATCATCAGAAATTCGAAGGGCACGTCGCGCTCATACAGAGCAATGAGCGCCTTCCAATAGAAGGCGGCGAAAGGGTGGCCATAGATTCGCACCATTGACTTGCTCTCCTGAGGAATTGTACCGGTTGCGTATTGCAACCAGTTTGACCGTACCGAATCTGATCGCGTGCTGCAAGCGGATGGGAGGGACGGTGCAGGACTCATTCCTCTTCCTGGCTCAAGCCCCACTGCTTGAGCCGCTTGAAGAGGGAGGAGCGGGCCAGCCCCAGCTCCTTGGCGGCGCGCTCCTTGTGGTGGTGACAGCGGCGCAGCGTGCTCTCGATGAGCTGGCGCTCCACCCGCTGCATCATCTGCTCCAGCGTGACACCCACGGGCAGCTCCAGCGGCACAGGGACCGTCCCAGGCTGTCCTCGCAGGAGGGGATGGCAGAGGGGCTGGGCCTGTGAGCACCTGCTGCTTGGGGCGCTCCGCGCTACTGGGCCAGCACGCGGGCTCGCCTCGATACCCGGCAGCTCGCAGCTGAGCTCGGCTCTCTCTCCGTCCCGCCGCCCCTCGCCCCGCCGCCGCAACAGCAGGCTGCGGCGAACGGACCGCCCCGGTAACGCCGGCTGTGATGGCCTCCTGTCCACCGCACCACTCTGCGCTGCTCACGAGGCTCGCACCAGACGGGGGCCATGCAGCGGATACGAATCCAGACCACTGGGTCAGGGGCCGGGTAAACGGACCACGTCAGGGTCGGCTGAACGGATCGCGGCTCCTGATCGCTCAGCACTGGCCGCTTGCGGCCGGTTACCCTACGCCATCGCGCGGAGGGAGGGTCAAGGGCGCAGAACCGTTCAGGCTGGGAGGGCAGTTTGGGCGGGCGTGTGCCCAAAGGCGGCTGCACCGCCTCTCCACGGGCCTGGCGCACAGCCCAGGTTCCACCCGTCAGCAGCCCTCCTCGGCCTCTCTGCACTAGCCCACACCCTCAACCGGCCTCCTATTCGCCCCATGCGCTAAAGTGTGTGCCGTACCTTGGTCTTTCTTCCTTTGTCCTCACCGTACGGAAGGCTACATTGGATCTAGACATTTAGGAGGGTGCAAAAAAGTGAAACCGCGATTATTCATCGGGTCATCCGCAGAAAGCTTAAGCATAGCATATGCAATTCAGATGAATTTAGAACGCGATGTCGAAGTTACTGTGTGGACTCAAGGAATCTTCGATCTGTCAAAATCCACGCTTGAGTCCTTGGCAAAAGCCACAAAGGACTTCCATGCAGCAGTGTTTGTATTTGCTCCTGACGACATTGCAAAGATTCGACGGACTGAGTTTGTTGTCCCCAGAGACAATGTCGTCTTTGAGCTTGGCCTTTTCATGGGCAGCCTTGGCATAGATCGAGTTTTCTTTGTTATCCCGGCTGGAGTCTCCACTCTTCACCTCCCTACTGATCTTCTTGGCATTACGCCAGCGACATTCGACCCAAACCGCTCCGACAACAACCTTCAAGCAGCGCTTGGGCCTGCTTGCCATAAGATCCGCACTCAACTCAGTGCGCTATCTGTCCAATCCCTGCCCCGGTCAACCGCGCCAACTGACTGTCAGGCCGTATCAGATGACGCGGCTCTTGCAATTATTGACGCTTGGCTCCAGCGCAGTCTTCTAGATGTATTGACTCGTCCTCTTCTGCATGCCGCTATTGACGAGCAACTGCTCCTGCCACCAGGCACGTCCGCTCGACTGACCCAGCGGGCGGTACTCGCCAGCAAACGCAGACTCAAAGTCGCCGCAGATACAGGCCAAATGATCCAGATTGTTGCACAAGACTAGGAAGCCACTCCGATGTCCATTCGTTCTTTTCTATATCTGGACGAGTACAAACTCTATTCGTTTTCTTCTCAGCTATTCAGCGGGCTGACTGAACACATAGTGAAATTCTCCAATCGGTCGCAAGAACACGAGGAGAAACACGACCATTTGTCTGGCAAGGCACGACTTGTGGCCGAGATCGCATCCGAGCAAACGGGAACAGCGGAGAAGAAGTTTCTCCACGATCACGCATACAATCTTTTTGAGCGTGAATTAGAGTCAAGAAAGTCAATCCTTGATATTGGAAAGACTGCTGCGCTTTCCAACTTCACTTCATCTAAGTTTGTCAGAATCTCAGGCCCTGCCGTCGTTATTGATGCCCCCCTAATCAAGAACACGGCCGATCGCTTCAATGCCATAGCGGATGCACTTGCTTACGTGAGCAACTTCAAAGATATCGAGAAGATGCGCACTGAAACCGACTCCGCCATAGACGCAATCAAAGACCGGAACGAGCGCGCAAGGGCCGTCCACAAGCAAAAGCAACTCACGCCCCAGAACATATCCAAGATGGCTGGGATGCGCATTGATGAACAGTTCTTAAAGCAACTGTCGTTCCTGCTTGAATATGGGTACGGCGATCAATTGTTGTTGCAGATCCCTGTTGCGCTTGAGGCGGGGGGCGAACTGCTCTTCAGTGCTGTGCTCAAACGCGATGCCCTCAGGGAAGAAGAATCTTTGATTGTACAGAAGTATGCCCGCCTCACTGACCGATCAGTCACCATTGTTGGAATACCGACTCAGTCCGGCGGTACTACGGCACCTCAACATCCGCAAAGCGAACCCCCCAAAAACGTGAAGGCTGCGATCTCGGGCATGATTTCTCATTTGTATAACATTGAAGAACAGTTTACTGGCCGACTTGAAAACGAAGTGATTCTGGATCCTGTTGCTGTTTATGTGGATGTTGAAGTGGCTGAGGCACCTGCATAAGTTAGCTGTGTAGAGCCCTCCGGATGTGATCTACCGTGCAGGCCCGATGGAGAGATGGGGTCTTCTTTTTCGCCAAAGCACTCATTCCTCTTCCTGGCTCAAGCCCCACTGCTTGAGCCGCTTGAAGAGCGAGGAGCGGGCCAGCCCCAGTTCCTTGGCGGCGCGCTCCTTGTGGTGGTGACAGCGGCGCAGCGTGCTCTCGATGAGCTGGCGCTCCACCCGCTGCATCATCTGCTCCAGCGTGACACCCACGGGCAGCTCTAGCGGCACAGGGTCCGTCCCCTCGGGCTCACGGCGGGTGGACTCCTGGAAGGTGAGGTCCCCGGCCTCCAGCCGTGGGCCCTGGCGCATCAGCAGGGCGCGGTGCACCACGTTGCGCAGCTCGCGGATGTTGCCGGGCCAGTCGTGCTGCTGCAGCCGGGCCAACGCGGCCGCAGTGAATTTCGGCGCAGGCCCCGGCGGCGCGCAGGCCCGGACGAAGTGCTCGGCCAACAGCCGAATGTCCCCGCGCCGGCTGCGCAGCGGCGGCAGCACCACCGGCATGAGGCTCAACCGGTAGAACAGATCCTCGCGGAACTTGCCCTCGCGGGCCCACTGCCTCAAATCCCGGTGCGTGGCGGCCACCACCCGCACCTCCACGTGGAGAGCACGGGTGGCCCCCACCGGCTTCACCTCGCCGCTCTCCAGCACGCGCAGCAGCTTGGCCTGCATCTCCAGCGGCAGCTCCCCCACCTCGTCCAGGAAGAGCGTGCCCCCGTGCGCCTCCTCGAAGGCCCCCTTGCGCCGGGTGTCCGCGCCGGTGAAGGCCCCCTTCTCGTGGCCAAACAGCTCACTCTCCAGCACCCCGGGAGACAGCGCCGCGCAGTTGAGGGGGATGAAGGGCTGCCCGGCTCGCGGCGAGCATGCGTGCAGCGCTCTGGCCACCAGCTCCTTGCCCGTGCCGCTCTCGCCCAGCACCGTCACCAGCGCGTGGGAAGGGGCCACCCGCTGGATGAACTCCACCAGGTGCCGCACCGCCGGGTCCCTGCCCACCATCCCGTGGAAGGGCGCCGGCTCCGGCCCCTGAGACACAGGCTCGAAGTGCAGCTGCGTCTCGCCCACCCGCAGCACGGTGTTCAATGGGATTTCCGCCTCGAACAGGCGCACCCCGTCCAGGTACGTGCCGTTGGTGGAGTTCAAGTCCCGCACGTGGAAGCCCGCCTCGCGCCGCGTCACCTCCAGGTGCCGGCCGGAGAGGAACCGGTCCTGGATGACCAGCGCGTTGCCCGGGTCCGTGCCCAACGTGAAGCTGCCGGGGCCCGGTGTGTAGAGCAGCTCGGTGGTGCCCTGCTTCACGCGCACCTGGGTGGGGAGAAGACCGTCCTCCTCGGGGGCCTCGCAGGGCTGGAGGCCGGTGCGGCGGCTCGTCCGCGTGGGCCCCGCCGCGCCCGCGGAGCCGCGCTCCCGGAACACCGCGTGCCACTGGCCCAGCTGCAGGTCCGCCCCATCCGGCAGCACGCAACGCTGGCAGCGCTGGCCGGCCACCACGGTGCCCTGCTCGGACAAGTCCTCGAGCAGCCAGCGCGAGCCGTCGAGCCGCAGCACCGCGTGCTGGCGGCTCACGTGGGGATCCGGGATGACGATGTCACTGTCCTCGGCGCGGCCGAGCACCAGGCGCTGGCGCTCCAGCGCGACGCGCAGCACCTCCTCGCCCCGGCGAAAGAAGACAAGCTCTGGCATGTTCCCCCCTGTTGCTGCGCACTTTATATCCGAGGCGGTCAGCGGCCACTTCGGAAGGAAGAGGGGCCGGCCGACGGGGACTTCTCACTCAGTGAGAAGTGGCGCGCGGGAGGCCTTGCGGAAGTCACGGCCAGGTCCGGACGGGCCAGAGGCTTAACTCTCGCGGCAGATTCACCTCCCCGGGCTTGTCACCCGGCGCCTTGAGCATGCGCCCCGTCTCGTCCCACAGCACGAAGCACACAGGGAAACGGCGCCCATCCGGTAGGAGGGCCTCGGTCCAGCGGCCCAGGACGGCTTCCCCCCCCCCCTTCCTGAAGCCCTCCGTCCAGAGCTGCCCGTAGAGAAGGGTGCCCTCGGGGAGGGGGCCGTTGTACTTGCTCTCCACCACCTTGCTGACGATGGGCCCCTCGCGGTAGCTGCCCCTTTGGTCCAGCGCGCCGGGTTGGTTGATGTCGAGGACGACTTCGGGGGCGACCTGCTCGAGGATGTTCATCTCCGCCATGCTCTGGACAGCGCCTGGGGGGCAGTCCTCATCCGGCGGGGGCCTGACCGGGGCCGCAGTGCAGCCGATGCTGAAGGTGGCGCACAGCCAGGCGGCGACGGCCTTCATCGGCCGGGAGTTGCTGAGGGTGGACATGAGCGGGCTTCCTTTCTCGGATGCAGCGTGGGCCATCGAGTCCGCAGGAGAGCGCCACTCCCACCATGCCGTGAAAAGAGCAAGGCCCAGCAGCAGAGGGCCCGCCACGAGGGCGATTCGCCGCCACCGCTTCTTGCGCCGGGCGGCTTTCGCATCGACGGCATCCAGCTCCGCCGCCACCTGCTGGATGGCGGCGGAGAACTGCTCCAAGGCCTGCTCTTTGGAGCGCTCCTCCGCCTTCTGCTTTTGAGCCTCCTTGCCCCGGCGCTCCGTCCGCTGCTTGTGGAGGCGGATCTCCTCCACCTCGTCCTGGGTCATGGGGGCAGGCCCCTCCGGAGTCAGCTCCAGCCGCACCTTCCAGGCCTTCTTGGTGCGCTCCTTGGCAGCGTCCCACAGCGCCTGGTGGAGCGCCTCGGCACTGGCGTAGCGGTCCTCCGGCCACTTCTCCAGCAGCCGCATGACAATGCGGCTGAGCGGCTCGGGAACCTCGGGGTTCATGCGGTGGGGCGCACGGGGAATGACGGTTTGGATGGCCGTCAGGAGCTCATCCGCCGTCAGCCGCGGATCGAAGGGACAACAGCCCGTGAGCGCCTCGTACATGAAGACGCCCAGTTGGTAGAGGTCGCCGGGCTCACCGGCCTCGAACCGAGCGCCCTGCTTCCAGGTCCCCTCGCGCAGGAAGATGACGCACTCGGGGGGCAGCAGGTGGGGCGTCCCTGGCGCCAGCCCCACCGTGAGGGTGGAGGCGCCCGGCAGCCACGCGCTGCCCAGATCCACCATCGTCGGCTTGTCGTCCGGGCCGACGATGACGTGCTCGCTCTTGAAGTCCCGGATGAGGACGCCGCGGCGGTGCAGCCGGCCCACGGCGCGCACCACTTCGAGGAAGATGTCCACCAGCTGGGCGGCGTTGGGCCGGCTGCGCTCGCGCCAGTCATGGAAGGGCTCGCCAGGAACGTAGTCGGTGACGATGTAGATGTAGCCCTGGGTGGAGTGGGGCCACCGGTCCACGGCGCGCATGTTGGGCAGCCCGGGGAGGCGGGTGTTGGCCAGCAGGGTGGCGGCCTCGTGGCGCATGCGCCCATCCACCTGCCGCTGCTCCTGCACCTCCTCAGACGTGTCCAGGGGGAGCTCGGAGGCAGGCCTGATCGCCATCTTCAGCGTGAAGAGCTCCCCATCCCGCTCGGCCTTGAAGGCGTGGCCGAAGTTGCCACTGCCCAGTGATTCCACAATGCGCCAGGAGCCCACCATGTCTCCCGGCTTGAGGTGATCCGGGTGCAAGGCTACTGTCGTCATGGGCGTGGGTTTGAAGACTGCTGCTGGAGACTCAACGAAAGGCGCCGCTGGCCGTCGCCGCCCACCAGGACCACGGTGAACGGCTTGCCGCCCGTCCACGGTGGCGCCCTTGCCTCGACCACCACCAGCCCCTGCTCTCCCGGGGCGAGCTGTGCCGGCTTCATCTGCACCGAGAGCACCTCCACCGGAGCGTTGGTGGCACTGGTGATGTGCGCCTGCACCACCCCCCAAGGCTTCTGGTCTGGAAGGTTGCGAAGGGAGAGGGAAACCAGCGTTGAGGACGTGCTTGGATAGCCCATCATCTCCATCACCTTCAGGCCGCTGGAGCCGGCGGGCGGCCTCTCCAGGGCGAGCGCGACGGGCCGCATCATCTTGTTGAGCCACCCGGAGAAAACGAGCCCTGCGGGGCCACCTTCCGCGTACCGGGCCTTGAGCTCCTCCATCTCCGCCTCCTTCTGGGTGAGGGCCGCCAGCAGGGCCTCGGGGGTGTTCGCCCGCCGGTCCACCTCCACCTTCCCGTCCACCACGTCCGCCTTGGAGACCACGGCGAGGACGGCCTTGGCAGGCAGGGCCTTGTCCTTGAAGCCCACCTGCATGATGAGCCGCTCCCCGGGCCCCAGGTCCGTGAAGGGCTCCAGGGCGAGGAGGCGGTCGCCGACGTCCACCCACTTGAAGCGGGTGCGGTCCACCACGAGGCTGTCGCGGTCCAGGGGGCCGTTGAAGGCCACCGTGGTGAGGTTGCCCGCGGCGACGTATACCTCGGGGATGGGCTCGGAGGAGGTGGTGGGCAGCGCGGCCCGCCGATCCTGGCGCTGGCGAGCGGGGAGTTGGGGCTGGGCAGCCGCAACGCTCGCCGCCAAGAGGAGGACCAGCAGCAGCCACTTCGTGGGTAGGACCAAGGAAGCACAACCTCCAAGGTCACTACCCTACCCCCCGGAGAAGAACGGTGCCAGCGCCGTGCCCCCCTCCCCTCCCAGAGTTCCTCCGCGCAGACTTCTCACTGAGTCAGAAGTGGCGCGCGGGGGGCAGAGCAACGGTGGGAAGCGGCGAGTGGAGACTTCTCACTGAGTGAGAAGCGGCCAACGGCCTGGTGCGCACCCGGAGGGGCGGCGAGCGCAGACTTCTCACTGAGTCAGAAGTGGCCAACGGGCCCTGGCGCCGGGAGCACCGTCCGCGTTCGCGGACTGTCTCTGTCGGGTGCGGGGTCAACCCACCCTCGTCAACTCCAGGGTTTACACAAACACCCCTGTGTCTTGCTTGGGGCTGCAACCTCGTAAACCTCCGATATCCCCGCCCTTTTTTACGACCGTCTCTCCGCGCGGACGAATCGTCCGCGTTCGCGGACTGTCGTAGGGGGCTGTTTGACGTAAGTGCTTGTTTTCGCAGGCGCCCAGGCGTTGGCCCGGCGTGTGCTTGGGGGTGTTCCGCCGCAAACACAAACGGCGGGGACGCATGGGGCGTCCCAGGGGGAAAACCTCACATGTTCAATCTGTTCAAGATCAAGGAAGCCGCTCGCGCCACTCCGGAGAGCACTGACGTCCACCGCGCCATCCCGGAGGACACCACCCTGGAGCAGCTGGGCTCCGAGTTGCGCCAGTTGTTCGCCCAGGAGAACTCCAACCACCACCGCATGGGGGAGATCTACAACCACATCGTGGACAAGCGGCTGGCGGAGAAGGCCGGGTACAAGGACGCGAAGGAATACCTCAGCAAGCACCTGGCGGACCTGCCCCAGTCCTCACTGAGCATGTACGGGGCGGTGGCCCGCGTGTTCAGCGAGCCGATCACCCGCCGCTTCGGCGTCACGTGCCTGCATGTGCTGCTCAGCTACAAGGAGGCAGCCGACCTGGAGATCAACCCCGAGGAGCCGGGCAACACCCCCATCGAGGTGCCGGATGACAAGGGCGTGGTGTCCACCCTGCTGTTCTCGCAGTGCAGCGTGGACCAGATGCGCCGGGCGGTGCAGCGCAAGCGCAAGCCGTCCTCCACCAAGCCGCTGCCCCCGGAGAAGGTGGAGCTGGCCGAGCAGGTCTCCGAGGCGGTGGCGCTGCGCTTCCCCAAGGGCAAGGGGGCGCTCGTCAAGGTCGCCGTGCGCAACCAGAAGGGCAAGGCGGTGATGGACTTCAAGGGCATCCCCGTCGAGCAGCTGCTCCAGCTGGCCGAGGCGCTCACCTCCGAGATGCCCGCGGTCTCCCAGGGGCCGCAGCTGCCGCTGCCGGTGCAGCCGTCCTGATTCCAGGTCCGTGAGTCACAGCCCCGCGTTCCTGAAGCCAGGGACGCGGGGCTTTTTTATTCACAGTGCAGACCGGTGACACTCCTCATGCCCGCCTCTCCTCTGCCCGCTGTGTTCCCTGGCTATGCCCGCTGCGTGCGGTGCCAGCACATCTTCCTGGAGTCCATGCTGCGGCATGCCTTCACCCAGCTCCGGTGTCCGTGGTGTCTGGAGCAGAGACCCGGGACGCCTCATGGCGTGGTGGACGCCGCCGCCTGTGAGTGCCGGCGCCTGGCCCGCTGAAGGCGCGATGCTGGCTCTGAGACCCGCATTGACCATGGCGCGTACCCCACCGGGGGCCGTCAGTGGCCTCGGTGGGTGAGCACCGGCTTCTGGGTCGAGGCAAGCTGCTCGAGCAGGCGGGCCGCCTCCAGTGGCGCGTCATGACGGGCGAACTCCTCGGCGAAGCGCTGCGCATGCTTCCGGTAGCGCGGCTCCCTCAGCACCTGCCACACCGCCTTGCGGATGCGCGCCTTGCCCGGCCTCGCGCTCCTCAGGTTCACTCCCACGCCCGCCCACGCGACGCGCGCGCACACCTCCGGCTTGTCCTCGCTGGCACCCGCCGCCACCAGCGGCACCCCATGAGCCAGCGCCACCTGGACGCCGTTGTACCCGCCGTTGGTCACCATCACGTCCACGCGCGGGAGCAGGTGCGCGTGGGGGATGAACGTCTCGACACGGGCGTTGTCCGGCAGGGATCTCAGCCCCAGCTCCTTCACGGGCCTGCCCCCGGTGGTGGCCACCACCAGGACGTCGTCGTGGGCGAGCGCCTTGAGCGTTGGCACCAGGAGCTGGTCGGGCTCGGTGGACACCGTCCCCTGCGTGACGTGCACCACGGGCCGTCCCGACTTGAGATCCTCCCACCAGGCGGGCGGGGTGAAGTCGGCCGGCGGCTCGGGACGCATCGGACCGATGAAGTGGACCTGGGGAGCCAGGTCGCTGCGCGGGTACTCGAAAGACGGGACCGTCCCTTGCAGGTAGAGGTAGGGCGAGAGGGCTGCGTCCATCATGAACCGCCCCTGCGCGGGCACGCCGAGACTCTGGCGGATGGAGTCCCTGTGCACTGTCGTGTCGCGCAGCAGCACGTCCACCATCAGCGTCTGCAGGAGGGAGTTGCGCAGCCGCCCGGGCAGGGAGCTGCTCGGCGGCAGCCCCAGGCCGAAAGGGGCCGTGTCACGGCTGCTGAGCGTCACCGGCATGGAGTTGAAGATGGCCCACGGCGGGCCGCCCCGCTCGTGGAGGATGTCCGCCCCCGCGAACGCCGAGTCAGCGAGCAGGACGTCGGCCGGAAACTCCTGGAGGATCTCCTCGCAGTCCTTCACCTGCCCCACGGCCGCGTCCATGAAGATGTGCTTCATGTCGTACCGGAGCTGCGCCAGCCCCCGCAGCCGCCGGCGCTCCGGGAAGAAGGCATCGAGGTCGGCCCCGTCCACATCTGGCGCGGCCTTCACCGGGACGAAGCGCGCCCCCGTGGCCTCCACCTTCGCCCGGAAGCGGCTGCCCGTGTACCAGCGCACCTCGTGACCGCGCTCGCACAGCATGCGGGCGATGGGGAGGATGGGGGTGATGTGTCCGATGACAGGAACCGTACCGATGAGGAATTTTGCCATGGCGCCCGGATCCTATGCCCCGCCGCAGCGCCTTGGCGATGGCGCACCAGAAGGAGAGGGGCCACGTGCTCCACCAGGGCGCGTACCCGAGCGCCTGGTGGTGGCCGAGGCGCTCGACCGCAGCTACCGCCCCGTCACTCGGTGACGGTGAAGTGCACGGGGAGGGTCTGAGCGGTGGAGTTGTGGCCCACCAGCGTGACCGTCGCTTCGTAGGTGCCCGGGGGAACCTTGCCCTGGACGATGATGTGGAAGCGCTCGACCTTCCCCGTCTCCATCCAGATGGGGAAGGCGCGGGGGCAGGTGGAGAACAGGCACCCAAGCGCCTCCCCGAGCGCGATGAACGGCGACAGGGGCGCCAGGCCGATGGCCAGAAAGGGCGCGCCGCTCCCTGTCTGCCCCACCGTCTCCCAGAGCGTCTCGAGGTAGGTCTCGACATGGTCCAGCGGGACGCTGACCGCGTCCTTCCCGGTGCCCGTCACCTGGAGCTCGGAGAGCACGGCATCGCCCTTGAGGGTCTTCTCCCGGAAGACGACGGGGATCAGCACGCGCTGGTCCTTCTTCACCGTGACGGGCGTCGTGTCATAGGCCAGCTCCACGTCGGCCGGCAGGAGCATCTCCCCCTGTTGCGTCACCCCCTGGGTGAGCTGGAACGAGCCTTGGCTCTTCACGTTGCCGGGGCGGAGCGTCACCTCGGCCTGCTTGCCCTTGATCATGCTGGGCGGCTGACTGGAGGCCGACAGCTCCGGCGAGGCCAGGGCGCCGGCTTCCACCTCGCCGCCGAGCGCGAACGCGGGGCTGTGGACGGTGCTCGTCGCCACCTGGATGACGGACTTCGCGTCCCAGTAGAGCCGCTCCGCGGAGCTCACCGTCACGCTCCCGGTGATGGGCGTGTTGCCCGTGGAGGTGATCAGCAGGCCGCGGGTGAAGCCCGTGAGGGTGAGGTTGCTGGCGTGGATGACGGCCGCGTCGGAGAAGAACAGGGACTTGTCCGTGCCGCTCCAGTCGTCGGGGAAGGTGGCGGTGGGGTTGGCGCCGCTGGTGTTGTCCTGGGTGGTCAGCCCGACCACGGGCGTGGTGCTGCCGCTCGGTGGCTGCGTGCGCGCGGTGGCCGAGCCGACGTCGACACTGCCCAGCGTGCCGGCGGTGAACTGGATCTGCGGCCCCTCCAGCACCAGCAGTCCCGTCTGCGAGCCGACCTGGGCATTGCTCAAAAAGACGCAGCGCTGGTTGTTGGGGAACGCGGGCGCGGGCACCAGCACGCCAGGCGCATCCACCTGGGCCTGGCCGCTCGTGGTCAGGACGATCGAGCTGCCCGAGAGCTCCACGGTGGAGGTGATGCCGGTGGGCTTGTCCTTGACGGCCCGCTTCCAGCGAGCCTCCACCGAGTCGAGCGACTCTCCCTGCCTCCGGCTCTCGCTGTCATCCTGCTGAGGGGGGCTGTCATCAGCGCCTCCTCCACAGCCCAGAGGGAGGGACAGGAAGACTGCGGCGGACGCCACGGCCAGGTACTTGTTCGAGACTCGCACGGTGTCTCCAGTGGGGTAGGTGCTGGTTCCATGCAGTCTTGTCCGCTGCCGGACCCTTTGGATCCCGCCAAGACGCAATTGTGTGCGCACGGGAGTCCGGCACCTCTACCGAACGACCGAGGCCGACGGCGTGTTCTGCTATACTTTCTTCAAGGGCGTGGGCGAGAAGAGGTGCCCGTGAAGGCCCGGGCGATTCCACTCTCCTCCGGGAGGAACTCGAATGGATTTCTCACTCACCACCCAATGCTACAGCCACCCGCCAGTGTACGACGTCCTCGCGGTGATGAGTCTTCTGGCATTGCTCGTCGGCAGTCCTCTGTTCCTTCTCTGGCTGTGCAGGAGTCCGCGCAATGCCCTCGACGTGCTCCAAGCCGCGGCGGCCCTGCCGGTGAGCAGCGCCCGACGCCTGCTTGACTTCGCGAGTTGGATGCTGCTGGCGGCGGCCCTGCTCCTCTTGCCCGCGGCGGGAACGGCGATGATCTATGGCACGGTGTTCTTCGCTTGGCCCAACGACGGCTTTTATGGGGTCATCGTGAGCGGTACTCCCACCGCGGAGCCATCGTGGGGCTGGGTTGCCGCAGCGACCATGGCTGCCACCGCCTGCTTTCTTCGCTGGCTGCGGAGCCCCGCTTCGCCTGATGTGCTTCGCGTGAGAGCTCAGGCGTAGCAGGGCCACCGCGAGTCAGAAGCTCCCCGCGAGCCCTCCGAGCAAGCCTCTCCGCGGCGTCGCGCCGAGGACGGGCACCACCCGGGGGCCCGATCTAGTTCCTCCAAGAGCCACAAAAGTAACCCGCTGTTTCCCCGGGGAGGGGCGTCGCCCCATCACGAGCGCTTTCGCCGCGAGCCGCTGTGCAGCGGCAACATCGGATCGGCCAGCGTGGCCATTGCATCCACGAAGAGCCGGACCTTTGCCGGAAGATTCAGCCGGCTCGGGTAGACGACGTGGATGGCCCGCAGCATCGCGGGCCTGGGTCCGAAGAGGATCTTCAGCCGGCCGTCACGGACTGCGTCCCGGCAGAGGATGGCCGGGACGCGCGCAATGCCGACCCCGGCGATCGCCGCCTCGCACGCGAGCTCGAGATCATTCACGGTCAGGACCGGATCGATTCGAGACTTCACCCCCTCGGCCTCCCACGTCTCGAACGCACTGAAGCCAATGCAGCGCGCGGAGCGGAGCTCCCTGGCGCTCGGCGTGCCGTACTTCGACAGGAAGCGGGGGCTCGCTATGAAATGGACCGGACCCTCGCCGAGCTTTCGCGCCATGAGCGACGAGTCGTCGAGCGGGCCGATGTGAATCGCGACATCCAGCCCCTCTTCGATGAGGTGGATACGGCGGTCTGCCAGCACCAACTCCACCCGCGCCTGGGGATAGCGGGCGAGGTACTTCGAAATCACGGGTGTCAGGTATCGCCGGCCGTAGAGCATCGGCGAGGAGACCCGCAGCAGGCCGACTGGCTCCGCCTGCCGCTGTTGCACCTCACTGTTCGCCTCGTCGATCTGTGCGGCGATGGCGGAGCAGCGCTCGTAGTACGTCGCTCCGGCCCCGGTGACCCGCAGGCGCCGCGTTGTTCGCTCGAGAAGCCGCACCCCGAGCCGCTCCTCCAGCTTGCTGATGCGCTCGCTGATGGTCTGCTTGGTGATGCCGAGCTGGCGCGCCGCCCGGGTGAAGCTCTCCTCACGAACGACCGCGGCGAAGAGCATCATGTCGGCTGGTGAGATCATGACCGTCAAGCCTAGCCTGACAATGAGTTCGCCTGTGGCCGCATTGTCGGGGCCCCCCTGCTGCCGCATGTTGCCGCCTCCCGCAACCTTCAGGAGCGCACACATGAAGCTCTACTTTGCCCCCAGAACCCGAGCGATCCGTCCCCGATGGCTGCTGGAGGAGCTCGGGGTGCCTTACGAGCTGGTCAGGCTCGACCTCGCTCGACAGGAGAACAGCACCCCCGCATACCTGGCGGTGCATCCGCTGGGCGAACTCCCCGCCCTGGTGGATGGGGAAGTCACGCTGCTCGAGTCCCTGGCCATCTGCCTCTATCTGGCCGACCGGTTCCCGGAGAAGCACCTGGCGCCGCGGATGGGCTCCGCGGAGCGAGGCCCTTATTACCAATGGATGGCCTTCGCCGAGGTGAGCCTCGATCCCGAGGTGATGGCGTTCTACAGGCACGCGCAGTTGCCCGAGGAGCAGCAGGCCGACGCGCACTCGAATGAAGAGCTCGCGAAGCACAGGACCCGCCTCACGGCCGTGCTCGACGTCATCAACGGGGGCCTCGGCGACCGTGAATTCCTCGTTGGAGGGGCGTTCACCGCCGCCGATGTGGTGATGGCGTCCATCCTCCACCTGGCAAACACGCTGAAGCTGCTCGACGGGCATCCGCGGCTGGTGGAGTACGTCAGGCGCCACTCTCAACGTCCGGCGGTGAGGAAGGCCGTCTCGGGGTGAGAGGCATCGTGCCCACGTAGCGAGAGGCGGGCCGGATGAGCTTGCCGGTGGCCCGCTGCTCGGCGACGTGCCCGAGCCAGCCCGCGACGCGGCCACAGGCGAAGGCCGTGGAGAACAGCGTCCGATCGAGTCCCACCGCGTCGAGCAGCACGGCCGTGTAGAACTCCACGTTGGCGCGCAGCGGGCGATCCGGGTAGCGCTGACGGAGCAGCTCCTCGGCGGCGCGCTCCACCGCCCGAGCCAGCGCGAGCCGGTCGGTCCGCAGCCCGCCGCGCTCCAGCCGCTCGATGGCGCGCTCCAGCACGGCGGCGCGAGGATCTCGCACGCGGTAGATGCGGTGGCCCATGCCCATGATGCGGCGGCCGGCCTTCAGCTCCCCTTCCAGCCACGACGCCGCGTTCTCCGGCCGGGCGATGGCGTCGAGCATGTCCAGCACGGGCCCCGGCGCCCCACCATGGAGCGGGCCCTTGAGCGCGCCGATGGCGCCCACCGTGGCGGACACCGCATCCGAGCCCGTCGAGGTGATCACGCGCGCGGTGAACGTGGAGGCATTCAAGCCATGATCGGAGACGGTGACCAGGTACGCATCGAGCCCGGCGGCGCGCTCGGGCTGATGCTCTCCGGTGACCATGCGCAGCAGGTCCGCGGCATGGGACAGCTTGGGATCCGGCCGCACGGGCGCCAGCCCGCGCCTGCGCCGGGCCCACGCGCCCGTGAACACCGCGGCGGCTCCTGTCAGCAGGAGGAACGTCTCCTGCTCGTTGCCCGGCGGGATGGGGACATGGGCCATCGCGGCCCGGAGCGCGTCCATCCCCTCCTCGGCCGAGAGGGCATTGCCCAGCCCCTCCAGCAGCCCGAAGGCCCGCACGCGCGCCTCCCCGAGGGCGGCCTGGAGCGAGGAAGGCAGCGGCTCCTGGGCGTACGGCGCCCAGAGCCTCGCGCACACCTCCTCGAAGGAGACGGCGCCCGCGAGCGACTCCACATCACTCCCGGCGATCACCAGCCGTCCGCGCTCGCCATCCACCTCGCTCAGCCGGGTCTCCGCGACGACGACCCCTTCAAGCCCCGCCTGCAGTGCTGCCTCTGTCGTGCCCATGCTCGGGTTCCTCCTGCACGAGGATTAAGCGCCGGCCACGCGCCTGGAAACTCGATTCGACAATCGACATGAGTGCGCCCCTATACGCCGGGGCCTGGCCGCTCACGCCTCCTGCGCCGCCGGGCCCTCGCCCCCTCCCCGGCTGTGCTCCCGGCGCTTGAGCACCCGCGATTTAGAAATCACCAGCAGGGAAGCGAACGTCTTCCTCCCGGTGGTCCATGTCCGGGTCGCGGCCATGTTCTCGGAGCTGGGGAGATCGAACGGCTGGCGCGCGGAGAGGGCAAGGTGTCCCTCGTGGAAGAACCGGGCGAGATCGCCGCAACCGTCACGTTCATTCACAAGAGCGGACAGGTCCACAGCCTCACTCAGCCCGGAGTAACGCGCCCGCCAATCTCCGGGAAGCGCTCATACGCGCGCAAGAGCGCCTCAAGGTGCGAGGGGTTGTCGAGATCGAGCGGCGTCTCCGTGAGCCGAACCACCCACCCGCCCGTCGCCGTGAGCCGCGCCCGAGAGAGCAAGTCTGCATCGCGGGCAGGGTCCGGGAACCCGATTGCTTGTGCAGCGGCTGCCGACCAGTAGTTCAGCCACCCGAGGTGATGGGGAATCTCTGGCGAGCGAATGTACTTGGGAAGGTTGAGCGCTGGGAGCCCCCGGGGCGGAACCCCTGGCTTATGCACCGGATCGATTGTCTGCCCGGCCATCTCCACCGCCGCTTTGGACGGCGTCGCATGTCCCCACAGCGCGCGTGCGCCTTCCGCCACGCCTTCCAGCACATCCGCCGCCGCTCCGATGCCGACCGCATCTAGCGGCAGCTTTGCGTGGACATCGAGCAACGGCTGGCCTCCCGGCGCTTGGCGCCCGGATGTCCGCAACCCATAGACCGTCACCGGATAACTCTCATTGCCGTTGCACAGCAACGGGAACTCCCCGCGCTCGGCCGCCTCAGCGAGCCACCCATCGCGTTGAGGCAACGCTACGGTGCGCCCATCTTCGGAAACCATCCACTCCAGCCGCAAACCGGGGAAAGCCCGCTCCATCCCATGGATGACAGCGAGCGTGCGCCCGTCGTTGCCCACGAGAGCAGGCGCGTAGACAATGATGCCGAGTCTGTTTCGTGTCGTCATCGTTTGCACCCCGTGACGACGATATTGAGGGTGCGGTCTTCTTCCAAGAGCGCTTGTTTGTGCTCTTCGGTGCTCACCCCGATCACGAAGCCATAGCCACATGCCTCCGCAATGTCCCGCTCTTCCCGCAACAACGGCATCTGTTTCAGGATCGTCCGCTCCCGGATAAAGTCAGGGTACGTGTCAAATCGATGGGTCTTGATCTCCCACAGTACACGCACGCCGACTTGCAGCGCATCAAAGCGCACACCGCCCACGCGCACGTCCATTCCAGGGTAGCGGTTCGGCGGGAACTTATCGGCACACTCGTCATGCGGGTCATCCTCGCCCGCGTGTGGCACCGGGATGGGGTCGCACTCTAGGCGGCGCTCCGCCGTCACCGGGGGAGGCGGGTCCCTCCTGCTCGCTCTGGACCTGTCCGGTGTGGGGTTCGCCTCCGGTTCCTGCGAGGCCCGAGGAGCGTCTCCGGCCCAAAGGCCCGGCTCCCGGGTGGGCGGCAAGACGCGCTTGTGCGGGCTCCGCGGCAGAGGCTGGGGGCGAACCTGCCCTGGCTGCCCGGGGGTTGGGAGGCCCGTGCCGGGCACAGCGGGTGGGCGCACAGGCGCCCAAGCGTAGGTTTCAGGCGCCTCTTGAGAGGTGGCGCACCCAGCTACGACTACGGCAATGGCAACGGCAACGGCTTGGCGGAGTGCACTGCAAGTTCGGACGTTCATTCCACGTCCTTTCATCGAAGAGGGGGGCGGTGCGGGTCAAGGCTGGGCCAGTTCCCCTCGGGAATCTGCCAGCATGCGCTGACAGCTTGAGCCGGGGGCGCGCGCGTCCGACAGCTCCAGCTCGAGCCGGGGTGCGCGTCCGACGGCGCCCGCTCGAGCCGTGGGCGCCACCTTGAAGCGCTCCAGCTCGGCCCCGTGGCGCGCGCGCGTCGGACGACTCCAGCGCTAGTCTAGAGAGGCCGCGTCCTCGCGCTTCTGAACCCCAGTCCGCTCAGAAGGTGAGGCCCAGCCCGAAGTAGGGGCCGCCGAGGACGTCACGGTGGACGACGCCATCCACGAGGCCCGCATCGTCCAGCACCAGGCCCCGGTAGCCGCCGCGCAGCACCAGCGCGCCCAGGTGCAGGGCCAGCGCCGCGCTCGCGTCCATGACCCGGTGGGGGAACGGGGTGAGCAGGAGCTTCGCCTCTACATCCAGCGGGCCCGCCACACAGGCCTCGAGCGAGCCCCCGAGGCTGAACCCCACGAAGGAGACATCCGGGGCATTGGCGGTGCTCACGCCCGCCTCGCCGCGCAGCCGGATCCGCTCCTGGGCGATGAACGACCAGGTCAGGTTGGCCACGGCCAGGGTGAGGGTGTCCGAGCCGGGCGTCCCGTCGTCGGTGGGCAGCTCCAGGCCGGTCAGGTAGCCATCCACTCCGAACCGGTGGCCCTCGAGACCGAGGAAGAGCTCCACCGCGCCGCCGCCGCTCATGGGGCCGCCTTGCAGCCCCGCCCTCAGGGACAGCGGCGCCGCGTGACGCTGCTCGCGCACCGAGCCATCGGGCCGGAGCTCCGTCGCCAGGGGCGCGCGGTGGTTACCGACGGAGAAGATGAGCGTGAAGAAGTCCACCAAGGCGAACACGTCCGAGCTGGAGCTGGAGCTGCTGTAGCTCGAGCCCGAGTCATCGTCGTCATCGTCGTCGTCGTCCTGCCCCACAGGGGTGGCGTTGTGGACCTTCTTCTCGTCCGAGGACTCGTCACTCGACGAGCGCTTACCGAAGCGAGCCTCCGCGGGGAGGGTGGTCAGGACGACACCGAGGGCGAGCACCCCACAGAGCACGGCGCGGGTTGAAGACACGATTTCACTCCTCGTTCATTTCCAGAGAAGTGTCCCTTGGCCGTTTCCAGAACGCTAGTCTCCTCCCTCCTCGCCTGGGAGAAGACATGAACACAGCTGGGATGCTCCGGCGGGCCCTGTGTGGCCTGCTCCTCGCGGTGGTGCTCGCGCCGCCACGCCTCCACGCTCAACAGACCGCGAAGCCGGTGCTCCACGGCAAGCACTGGGTGGCCATCACGGGCAAGCCGCTCGCGGCCACCGCGGGCTCGATGATGTTCCAGAAGGGCGGCAACGCGGTGGACGCCGCCTGCGCGATGCTCGCCGCCACCTCCACCATGTGGGACACACTGGGCTGGGGCGGAGAGACCCAAGCCCTCATCTACGATCCGCGCACGCGCAAGGTGGTGGGCATCAACGCGCTCGGGGTGGCGCCCACCGGCGCGACGGTGGAGTTCTTCCAGAAGAAGGGCCTGAGGTACCCGCCCGAGTTCGGTCCCCTGGCCGCCGTCACCCCGGGGACTCCCGGGGGCCTGCTGGTGATGCTGGCGGAGTACGGGACGCTCTCGCTGCGCGAGGTGCTCGGGCCCGCGCTGCAGATGGCGGACGAGGGCTACCCCATCGAGGCCCAGGCGGCCAACGGCATCGAGAAGCACAAGGAGCGGCTGAAGCAGTGGCGCTACTCGCGAGAGGTGATGCTCCCGCACCTGGGCGAGGCGCGAGAGGCACCCCGGGCGGGCGAGCTGTTCTTCCAGAAGGATCTGGCGGCCACGATGAAGAAGCTGGTGGAGGCGGAGCAGCAGGCGCTCAAGGAGGGCAAGGACCGCAAGCAGGCCATCATGGCGGCCTACGATCGGTTCTACCGGGGAGACATCGCCCGCGAGCTCGTGCGCGGAGTGCAGGAGGAGGGCGGGCTCATGACGCTGGAGGATCTGGCGCGCTGGAAGGTGCAGCTCGAGGAGCCCGTGAAGACGAGCTACAAGGGCATCGAGGTCTACAAGCTCACCACGTGGGTGCAGGGCCCGGCGATGCTGCAGGCGCTCAACATCCTGGAGACGCTGGATCTGAAGTCCATGGGCTACAACAGCGCCCGGTACATCCACACGCTCTACCAGGCGATGAACCTGGCGTTCGCGGATCGAGACTTCTACTACGGGGATCCGTACTTCCCGCCGGCCGAGCCCATCCGGGGCCTGCTCTCCAAGGAGTATGCGAAGTCGCGGGCGAAGCTCATCAACTGGGAGAAGAACGATCCGAGCGTGAAGCCGGGAGACCCGTACCCGTACCAGGGCGAGAAGAACCCGCACCTGAAGCTGCTGGAGCAGTGGCCGCCCAAGCCGCCCGCCACGCCCAAGCAGGATGCGGGCTGGCAGCAGACGAGCCTGGAGGACTTCGAGCGCACCTTCTATGCGGGGACGACGGCCATCCAGGCGGCGGATGAGAAGGGCTGGGTGGTGTCGGTGACGCCGAGCGGCGGCTGGGTGCCGGCCGTCATCGCCGGGCGCACCGGCGTGGGGCTGAGCCAGCGCATGCAGAGCTTCGTGCTGGATCCGGCGGAGAACCCGTTCAACGTGCTGGAGCCGGGCAAGCGGCCGCGGGCCACGCTGACGCCGAGCCTGGCGCTGAAGAACGGCAAGCCGTTCCTCACGTTCTCGGTGCAGGGCGGAGACAGCCAGGACCAGAACCTGCTCCAGTTCTTCCTCAACGTGGTGGAGTTCGGGATGACGGTGCAGGAGTCGGCCGAGGCGGCCAACATCAACAGCTTCCAGATGCGGGACTCCTTTGGCGATCACTCCTCGAAGCCGGGCAGGCTGCTGCTGCAGGAGCAGGTGCCGCCCTGGGTCCGCGCCGAGCTCAAGCGCATGGGCTACGACATGACGTTCGAGGCACGCACCTCGGGCCCGATCAATGCGATCTACTTCGACCAGCAGCACGGCACGTTCTGGGGCGGCGCCAGCAACTATGGCGAGGACTACGGCATCGCCTGGTAGGCCCCCTCCCCCTTTTCCCTCCTTGGAGAGTGCATGCGTCTAGCGTCCACCCGTCTCGTCATCCTCGTGCTGCTCGCCCTCGCTGGCTCAGCGAGAGCCCAGGCCCCGGCGAAACCCGCCGCTCCGGCCGCTCCGTCCGACAAGGCCGAGCGCGCCGAGTATCTCCGCTCGCACTACACGAAGTTCGAGTACCGCATCCGCATGCGCGACGGTGTCCGCCTGTTCACCGCCGTCTATGTCCCCAACGACGCGAGCGCCAGCAAGCGCTACCCCGTCCTGCTCGTGCGAACGCCCTACTCGACCGCTCCATATGGTGCAGAGCGGTACGGGCACCTGCTCGGGCCGAGTGCCGCTTACGAGAAGGAGGGCTTCATCTTCGTCTTCCAGGACGTGCGCGGCCGGAACATGTCCGAGGGCGAGTTCGTCAACGTGCGGCCGCACCTGGCGGCGAAGCGAGGGCCGAAGGAGATCGACGAGAGCACCGACACGTACGACACCATCGACTGGCTGGTGAAGAACGTGCCCGGCAACAACGGCCGGGTGGGAATGTGGGGCATCTCCTATCCGGGCTACTACACCGCGGCGGGGGCCATCGACTCACACCCGGCGCTCAAGGCGGTGTCACCTCAGGCGCCCATCGCGGACTGGTTCTGGGACGACATGCACCGGCACGGCGCGTTCAACCTGGCGCTGGCGTTCAACTTCTTCGCGGTCTTCGGCAAGGCCCGTCCCCAGCCCACCCCGAGTGAGGAGTGGGAACGTTTCGAGCACGGCACCCCGGACAGCTACCAGTTCTTCCTGGAGCTGGGGCCGCTGAGCAACGCCGACGCGCGCCACTTCAAGGCGGGGATCTCCTTCTGGAACGACATTGTCGCCCACCCCAACTACGACACCTTCTGGAAGGCGCGGAACCTCCTGCCTCACCTGCGCAACATCAAGGCCGCGGTGCTCACCGTGGGCGGCTGGTACGACACCGAGGATCTCTACGGGCCCCTGCACACCTACAGCTCCATCGAGAAGCAGAACCCTGGCATCTCCAACACCCTGATGATGGGCCCCTGGCAGCACGGAGGCTGGATGCGCACGGAGGGCTCCTCGCTCGGCGACGTGGAGTTCGGCTTCGCCACCAGCAACACCTACCTGGAGCTCTCCCTGACCTTCTTCAAGCACCACCTCAAGGGCGGCGAGAAGGCAGACCTTCCGGAGGCCATGGTCTTCGAGACGGGAGCCAACCGCTGGCGCCGCTTCGACGCGTGGCCGCCCAAGAACGTGCGGCAGGCCCGCCTCTACTTCCAGCCCAAGGAGGGCCTCGCCTTCACGCCGCCGAGTGCCTCGGGCACCTCTCTCTTCGATGAGTTCATCAGCGACCCGAACCGCCCCGTGCCCTACACGGCGGAGATCAACCCAGGTTGGGCCAAGAACTACATGGCGGAGGATCAGCGCTTCGCCTCCCGCAGGCCCGACGTCCTCGTCTACCAGACCGAGCCGCTCGACAAGGATCTCACCTTCGCGGGGCCTCTCGAGGCAGACCTCTGGGTCTCCACCACCGGCACCGATGCCGACTGGGTCGTCAAGCTCATCGACGTCAACCCGGGCAAGCTCCCCGGCTGGGCCAAGGCCGATGACGAAGCCGGCAAGAAGAACCACGGCAGCCAGCAGACCCTCGTGCGCGGCGAGCCCTTCCGTGGCCGCTTCCGCGACAGCTACTCCGAGCCCAAGCCCTTCAAGCCCGGCGAGCCCACCCGCGTCCACTTCGTCATCAACGACGTGTTCCACACCTTCCAGCGCGGCCACAGGGTCATGATCCAGGTCCAGTCCTCCTGGTTCCCCTTCATCGACCGCAACCCCCAGACGTTCGTCCCCAACATCTTCGAGGCCAAGGAGAGCGACTTCGTGAAGGCCACGCACCGCGTCTACCGCTCGACCTCCAACCCCAGCTTCGTCCAGGTCAACGTCCTGCCCGCTTCGGATGAGTGAGCAGCGGAGCGGGCCGCTCGCCGGAGGCCGCTACTTCCTGGGCGGCTCCTCCACTCCCGGAGGCATGAGCGGAGCCTCACTCTTGTACGGGCTCCAGGAGAACACCACCTCCTGGCCCGTCGAGTCGTAGCCGTAGAGGAAGTCGAGGATCTGCTTGGTGTCGGGAGCAGCCTCGGAGGGGCTCACGAGGACGTAGCCACGGAACCCGCCTCGCTCGAGCCCCTCCTCCACGCGGACCACCTCGCTCCACTTCCGCGTGTCGATGTCCACGCCTCCATCCCAGTACCGGGTGACCCGCTCCAGGCGATCCCAGGTGATGTCGGTGGCGACGTCCCGCACCACCACCTCGCTGCGCCAGCCACCCTCCGGCTGCTCGCTCCAGCGAGAGACCTCGAGCTCGGCGGGACGAGGTCCCTCGGTGGGAGGCGCCCCGCGGGCGAGCACAAACGCCGTCGCCACGAGCGGCGTGCCTCGAGAGGAGCGGGCCATGACCCTGACCGTGAAGCTCCGGGTCTCGTTCGTCCCGAGGTCCTGAACCGAATAGGCGTGCTCGACCTGGGGCTCGATCGTCTGCGCGGTCGCGCCGTCGCCAAAGTCCCACGCGTACGCGTCGGCCCGCTCACCGCCCTGGGACACCGCCTGGAACAGGAAGGCCGCTTGCCGGCGCTGGGTCACGATCAGGCGCAGGGGCTCGGACACCTGGCGCTCCCCTGGGCCGCACGGGCGCACGTCGATCTCGACGAGCCGCTCGGCCAGGACTCCCACGCGCCGCCCCCCGAGATCCTTGCAGACCTGGAAGCGCACGGCGTACCTCCCAGCCGTCACCGGCGCCTTCCACTGGAGCGTCCGCCCGGGATGCAGCTCCGCGTTCCCGTCCTCCGTGAGCCAGACCCACCGATGGACCGCCCCCGCCTCGGGCACGCCCCCCAGCCGCGCGGACAGGCTCATGGGCTCACCCGCGCAGACCCAGGAACGATCCCGATCGATGGCCTCCACCACGGTGCTGGAGGCCACCGGCACCATCTCCTCATGAAGGGCTGCGGCGAGCACCTCCCGCGACTGGACCGCCGCGGCGGGAGCGGGCACCACGGCCGAAGGAGGCCGGGCCGGAGCAGGCGGCGGCAACGCAGGAGCCACTTGTGGAGGAGCGCCCTCCACGACAGCCGGAGGTGAAGCCGGGGTCTCCCCCTGCCCTCTCTTCCACAGCACGACGGCGAGCACCACCGCTCCCGCCGCGGCCACGAGCGCCCAGCGACGCCGCACGCGCGCCTCTAGAACCCGAAGTCGATCAGGTGGCGGCCATACCCTTCCGAGTTGGCCCGGTACCACTGATCATCCCAGCCCTTGAACGGCGCGTCATCGAGGATGCGCTCCGTCTTGCCGTTGAAGACCACCGAGTTGATGAGCTGCACCGTGGTCGAGCCCACGTTCCGCGAGACGAGCCGGTCGGTCGTGTCGAGGAACTGCACGGTGGTGCGGCTGCAGTAGTCCTGGAGGAGGCAGCCGGCGTCGCAGGTGCTCAGGTTGTTGTACGTCGCGTGCTTGTCCTCGGCGACGTAGAGCGTGGGCCAGCCGCGGTAGCCGTTGCGCGAGTCGCTCGTGTCGTACTCGAGCTGGCTGTACGAGTACCACGCCGACGAGTCGCAGCTGCTCTTGCGGTGCGCGGACAGGTAGGCCCAGTCCAGGTACCAGCGGCCCGCCGAGTAGTGGAGCTCGAACAGCTGGAACTCGGGATCGCCGTCGTGCCCGGTGGTGACGCCCGTGTCGTCGTAGAAGGTGTCCAGATAGAAGATCTGCACCGTGCGCGAGGAGAAGCTCAGGTTCTTCACCGAGTAGTACGGGCGCCGGCCAAACCCGCTCTCGCCGCTGTCGAACCAGAGCTTCGGCATGAACCAGTAGGCGAGCTGGTACTCGCAGTCGTCGTTGAGCCCGTCGCGGTCCGCATCCGCGCCCGAGCCCCAGCAGTTGTCCCCATAGGCAATGGTGCCGAGCCCGTCGGCTCGAGCCACGGACGGCAGCGCCAGGAGCAACCCCAGCGACACGAAGACGGTTCTGGCCAGGCGCTGCATGGGGTTCCTCCAGGAGATGAGAGAGGCCTCGCGGTTTCTCAGGGCGCGAGAACCTAGCCCATTATCGGACCTGGCGGGTCTGCCGTTGCGCGCCCCCCATCCCAGGTCCACCCGTTCGGAAAATCCCCTGGCGGAGAAACGGAATTCCACCGAGCCCTGACATTCCTGCGTCCGAGAGGCCCTGACGCAGCGCCCCAAGGGGCCCGCAACGGCGGAAAAAACCCTGTCCTTGCGAGAGCTTGCAAACAGCTACGCAAAGTTTTCAGGATTCAGCACTTCTCGTCGTTTTGCATCTGGACGCAACTATAGGCCAGGGCCGTACGATGATCTCCATAGCCAATTCCCTGGCCATGAGCGCGGAGGGCGCGAACATGTGGATCGAGGCAATCGTCATGCCCCGTGAGAATGACTCCCGGCCCTACCGCCCTGCGCCGCGGCGTGAGCGCCACGCCGTGTACAAGGCGGGCTGCGACGAGAGCCTGGAGTTTCGCGCGGCGGTGCTGAGCTACCTGCAGGCGAACCGGCTGATGCACGCGGTGAAGTGGGTGAGCGAGCCTGGCTCGCTTCCCGTCGTCACCCTTCGCTGCCAGGAGCGAGTGCTGGAGCACCTGCGCAAGGTTCCCGAGTTCGAGGCAGGTCAGTCGCTGTCCCTCGAGCTGCACTCCTGAACGGAGCGACCCCGCGGCGGCCCTCGCGGGCTCCACTCCTCCTGGTTGAACGGCCGAGCCCCTTTTTCGGTCTCTCGCTCCGAATCCCAGTCGCAACAAGGGGTTACACCCCAAGCCCTGAATCTTCCTGGCTTTTCCGGACCTGCTGACCCTGCGGGTTTTGGTCCCTCTTGGCGTTCGGACGCAACCATTCGGCGTCCGAATACAAGCCCGGACCCGTGCATCCACGACGCGCCTTGCTACTTTCGCTGCGTCAGTCGGACGGAGGGTGTTCGGAATGTGGATTGAGGCGATCGTCATGCCGCGGGAAGAGGAGATGCCGTACCGCCCTTCTCCACAGCGTGATCGGCGCGCTCTCCACCAGGCCGGCTGCACCGAGAGCCTCCGCTTCCGTGACGCGGTGGTGAAGTACCTGCAGGCGCAGAAGCTGATGGGCGGGGTGAAGTGGGTGAGCGAGCCCGGCTCCCTTCCCCTGGTCACGCTGCGCTGCCAGGAGCGGGTGCTGGAGCGGCTGCGGCAGGTGCCCGAGTTCGAGGCCGGCCGTTCGCTGTCGATGGAACTGCCTTCCTGAAGACAGCTCTGGCGGGGATTAGGCTGCGTGCTTCTCGGGCTCCAGTTAGGAAGAGCCCAGGTCCCGCCCCATGTCCACTGCCTCCACCAAACCGGAGCTGACGGCCCGAGAGAGGGCTGAGCTCGCCCAGGCGCCGAGGCGTGCCCTGGAGACGAACCTGACGAACCTGATGCTCGCCCTGGAGACCCTGGACGAGAGCATCTGGATCTGGGACATCCCCACCGACGAGATCATCGTCACCAGCCGCTGGCTGCAGACGCTGGGCTACGCCGAGGGCGAGTTCGCGCCCACGCCCGCGGGGATCATGCGGCTGGCCCACCCCGAGGATCAGCCGGGGATCACGCAAGGCCTGCAGGAGCACCTGGAGGGCCGCACTCCGCGCTTCGAGCAGGAGCTGCGCCTGCGGCGCAAGGATGGCAAGTGGAGCTGGCAGCTGACCCGCGCCCGCGTGGTCGCGCGTGATGCCCAGGGACGCCCGCTGCGCATGGTGGGCACCAACGTGGAGATCACCGCCAGCAAGCACAACGAGGAGCGGCAGCGCGCCCTGCTCAGCGCCCTGCCGGACCTCATCTTCCGGCAGAGCCGGGATGGCACCTACCTGGACTTCATCGTCAACAAGCCCGAGGAGCTGATGGTGGCTCCCGAGGCCCTCATCGGCAGCAACCTCCGCCAGATGCCGATGCCGCAGTCCCTCATCGACACAATCCTCACGCACCTGGAGCGGGCCATCGCCGAAGGCACCCTGGAGGTCTTCGAGTACCAGCTGCCCGTGGGAGGCCGGGTCCAGCACTACGAGTCGCGCATCATCCGGAGTGCGCCCGACGAGGCCGTGTGCATCATCCGCAACGTCACCGAGCGCACGCTGGCCGAGGAGCGCCTGCACCAGCAGGAGGAGGAGCTGCGGCGCCACCGCGATCACCTGGAGGAGCTGGTGCAGAGCCGCACCGAGAAGCTGCTCCAGACGACGCGGGAGCTGGAGGAGCGGCAGGTGCAGCTCATCCAGGCGGAGAAGCTGGCCTCCATCGGGCAGATGGCGGCCGGCGTCGCGCACGAGGTCAGCAGCCCGGTGGGCTATGTGCTGAGCAACCTGGCCACGCTCACCCAGTACGTCACCACGCTCACCCCGCTGCTGGAGCTTCAGCAGGAGCTCTCGGCGGGCCGGGGGGCGCTGTCTCAGGACGCGCGGGAGGCCCTGCTCGCCCGGCTCGAGGCGCAATGGAAGACGGGGGGGGTGGGCGCCATCCTCGAGGACATGCCCACGCTGATCGAGGAGTCCCTGGAGGGCGCGCGGCGCATCAAGGAGATCGTCCAGAGCCTGCGCATGTTCGCGCGGGAGGACTCCGGTGAGCCCCAGCTGGCGGATCTGAACACGGAGCTGGAGTCCACGCTGCGCATGGTGTGGAACGAGCTCAAGTACAAGTGCACCGTGGAGCGGGACTTCGGGCCGCTGCCGCTCCTGCTCTGCCACCCGAACCAGCTCGCCCAGGTCTTCACCAACCTGCTCGTCAACGCGGCCCAGGCCATCGAGAAGCAGGGGGTCATCCGCATCCGCACGCGGCACGAGGGCAGCGAGGTGGTGGTGCGGATCTCGGACACGGGCAAGGGCATGGCGCCGGAGACGATCTCCAAGCTCTTCACGCCCTTCTTCACCACCAAGCCCCGGGGCCAGGGCACGGGGCTCGGCCTGTCCGTCAGCCAGAGCATCATTGCCCGCCACCAGGGCCGCATCGAGGTCGAGAGCACGCCCGGGCAGGGCACCACCTTCCAGATCCACCTGCCCGTCACCGAGCCCTGAGGCGCGCTCAGCCCGGCGGAGGCCCCATGAGCCCGAGGAGCGCCTTGCCCAGGAAGTCGCGGATGACGGGGGCGGACCAGGCCATGACCGGCCCGCTCATGGCATCGCGGACGTACCGCTCGATGGGGCGGCTGCGCAGGTAGCCCGAGCCTCCGGCAATCTCCAGGGCCGCCGTGGTGATGGACACGGCCGCCTCGTTGGCCACCACCTTGGCCTGCATCTGCAGCAGGGGGAAGTCCGGGGTGCGCTGGTCGGCGGCGGTGGCGGCGCGCAGGGCCAGCGATCTCGCCGCCTCCAGGCGGATGCTCATGTCCGCCACGGCAAACTGGATCCACTGCAGCTCGGCGATCGGCTTGTTCTCCGGGGGAAGCCGGCGCTCCTTGGCATAGCTGATGGCGAAGCCCATGGCCGCCTCGGCAATCCCGATCGAGATCCACGACAGCCCCGTGGGGATGGCGCTGGGCCGGGTGGGATCGATCCTCAGCTCCCGGGACTCTGGCAGGAGCGTGTCCTGGAAGTGCAGCAGCTGGCTGCGCGTGGCCCGCATGCCCATGGGGTCCCAGATCTCTTCCACCCGGATGGAGTCAGCCTTGTCGATGAGGAAGAACCGGGGCTGCCCGTCACAGAGGGCGCTGGTGAGGAGGTACTTCGCGTGCTCGCCGCCGGAGACGAAGCGCTTGGCTCCGGTGAGGCGCCAGCCCCCCTCGGCCCGGCGGGCCTGCTGCTGCGGCATCAGGAACTGGTTGCCACTGCTCGGCTCGCCCAGGGCGTTGCCGAACCAGGCGCCGCGCCGGAAGTCGGCCTCGAAGGCGGAGACGTGCGCCGGATCCCCCAGGGACCGGAGGGTCTCGGCCGCGCCCTGGTGCATCAGCCAGACCGTGGCGAACGAGGCGTCCCCCTGGGCCAGGAGGCCCACCACCCGCCCGAACGTCAACCACGAGGCGCCATCCAGCATCATCGTGTTCAGCGGGGAGCGGACCATGGCCTCCCTCCCCTCTTCGGGGAAGGTGGTGTCGCGATCGTGCCTCGCGGCGTGCGCTGCCAGCAGAGCATGGATGCGCTCCGCCTCCTTCAGAAGATCTGCTTCCGTCATCGCTGTACCTGCCTGGGTATGAAGGCCCCCGCCAGCCATACGCCCTGGGCGCCGGTGGCAGGGGCTCAGCCCATCCTATGACAAGCGTGGACGACGATCGTCTACCAGGAGACCCTCCCCGGGTTCACCGAGGGTACAAGGCCATCACCGGCCCGCACGCTCGCGCAGCTCCTCAGCGCCTCGGGCGACGTGTCCCCCGCCCCTTCCCTCCCCCTCCACCGCGCCCCGGAGGACCACCCCGCCCCCGGCCCCCTCCCGCCGCGCCGCGCCCACCCCCTCCGGGCCGGCTTCCACCCTGCCGGCCTCCCTTGCCTCCTGACTTCCCCGCTCCAGGCCGCCCCGCCCGCCGAGGCGTGGACGTCACCTCACGCGATTCGCGCCCGTGCCTGACCTCCGGACGCCCGCCCCCGCCTCTCCGGCGCTCACCCTGGGCTACTTCGACCTCGTCGGGAGTCCACGGCATGTCGAGCAGCTCCTGCAGCTCGAGCAGCGTGTTCGCGCGCACGGTGCCGCGCCGGCCGCGGATCACCATGAAGCGGATCGGCCGATCGAGCACGGGCAGCTCCTCCTCCACGAGCGTGCGCGCGAGCTTCTCCGGCAGTACGAGCCGCACCACACCCACGGGCTTCCCCGCCTCGTCCTGCTCCACCTCGTAGGCCAGCTCCACCTCGCGATCGCGAAGGAACACGGCGCGCGGCAGCGAGAGGAGCTTCTCGCGCGTCTCGGGAGGCACCAGCGCATCCAGGTCGAGCTCCAGCGGGCGCGCCTGGAACTCGTCCATCGTGGTCACTCCCTCGAGCAGTGCCTCGTAGAGCGCCGTCAGCTCCGGCTCCCCGAGCTTCGCCGTGCGTCCACCCGAGCGGAGCCACAGCTCGCGCACCTCTTCGATTGCGCGCTGGTTGCGGCGCACCGCCGGGTGCCGGGACTCCCCGCGCGCCACGGCCTGGGCGAGCACACGTCGGGCCCGCTCCACCAGCTCCGGCTCCCACGCGCGGAGCACCTGGACCTCGTGCTCCAGCTCGAAGCCGGAGTGCTCCACGCGCCACTGCAGCACGAGCGACGTATGCCGGGAGTCGTAGGTCAGCTCCGGCTCGCCGCGGCGCGCGTACTTCCACAGCAGCTCGATCGGGATCTGCGAGCCCTCGATGGCTGCATGCGTGGAGCCGTGGCGGTCCGCGAAGAAGCGGAGCGATCCCGCTATCGCGCCGTGGCTCCCACACACGCTCGTCTTCGAGACGCGCGCCTCTTCGCCCCACGACGTCTCCTCGTCGATGACGAGATCGAAGGGCATGAAGCGCGCGAGCAGATCGACGAAGCGGCGATACACGCGATCCCCGGCGAACGGCATGCGCGCGGGCAGGTCTACGCCCACGCTCCGGTAGATGCTCGCCATCGCCAGCGCCGCATCCTCCACGGCCTTCACCAGCACGCCGCGCCGCTCGGCCCAGCGCTCCATCTTCTCCGCGTGGAACAGGTGGCGCGGCAGCCCGTAGACCTCGCCGATGGAGCCCGCCTCGCGGTACGCCTCGGCATAGAGGTTGTAGGCGGTGAGGTGATCGCTCCCGGGGACCAGCACCCCATCCAGGTCGCGCTCCTCGCGCGTCATGCGGTGGAGTGACTCGATGGCGCTGCACACGGACAGGAAGGGCAGCAGCCCGTCCTCGCCGTTGACGATCAGCTCCGCCCACGTCCGCTCCACCGGGAGCGCCTCGACCGCGCGGCCGTACTGCGAGAGCTTTCCCTGGGCGTCGACGATATTGCGCGCCTGCAGCCGCTGCACCGTGCGGCGGTAGGCGATGCGGTCGAGCGGCACGGGGAGGTCCAGCTCGTCGGCCCGCACGCCGAGGGCTGCCGCGGTGAGTGCCACGCGCTCCGAGTCGCCGGCGAGCTGGAACTCAGGCACCGTCGGGCGGAGCGAAGAGAAGTGGATGTGGCGATCGCTCAGGATGAAGACGCGCCCTCCCTCCACGCGTCCATGCACGCGCCCAGCCATCTGGAGGATCTCGTTGCTCCCGAGGTGGACGCGCGTGAGCACGTTGCGCCCGCGCTCGACGATGTTGGCGAAGCGCGTGTCGTCGATGACGACCGTGTCGAGCCCCTGCACGTTGAGCGCGCTCTGCCCCGCGGCGGTCATGGCGAGCAGGTAGGGCCGCTCCTCCGTTCCCTCGAGGAAGGGCCGGATGGTGCGGATGGGCTCGCCGCCGTGGTAGTAGGCCGCGTGGATGCCCGGCCAGTGGTTGCGGACATGCGCGGCGGCCTGCTCCACCGACGCCCGCGTGGGGAGGAAGACGCCCACCCCGCGCTGCTCCTGCTCCACCGAGCGGAGGAACTTCTCGTCGAGGAACGCGAGCGGCTCCTTGCGCTCGATCATGACCCGGGCCACCTTCTTCGGGTCGAACGCCTGGACCTCGAGCACCTCCGCGCTGTTCAGGTAGCGGGCGTAGAGCGTCGGATCGACGGTGGCCGAGAGCCAGATGAAGCGGCATCCCACGCGCTTGCCGAGCGCGAGGCAGAGCTCCAGCTCCGCCGACGTCTGGTGGATCTCGTCGATGATGAGCGTGTCGTGCGGCAGGATGTCGCCGTTCTGGAACCAGCGCCGCGCGATGCCGGTCGTCACGATGATGACGTTCCAGGTGGGCGTGTCGGGCGTCGCCTCACGCTCGCGGTTCACCACGCCGACCCTGAGCGGGGTGGCCTCCCCCCTGCCGACGATCTCCTCGGCGATGGGCCGGATGGCGAGCGTCTTGCCGGTGCCGGTGCCGGCCACGATGCCGAAGCCCTTCCCGGCGCGCGCCAGCTCGCGCACCCGCGCCCCGTAGTGTTTCTCGAGGTAGGTCTCGAGCCGGAGCCCGATGGCGAGCTCGATGGTCTCGCACGCGGCGCGAGTGGGAGCGATGACGATGACTCGGCCGGTCAGCGGCTCGGCGGAGACGAAGGCTTCGTGATCGGGCGGGAGGTAGCGATCAGTCGGAGTACGCACGCGAGGACATCACCTTAGCAAGGAGGCCCTCTCATGGTTGCCCAACAAGAGGGCGAGCGGGCAGAGGACGAACGGTCAACGGAACAGGGGCGATCGACCGGACAACGGAACGTTGGTCTCGTAGAGGGGACGTCCTTATATATCGAGGATGGTCCCCTTCTCGGTCTTAGACCTCTCGCCGATCGTCGCAGGCGGTGACGCCGCCCAGTCGTTGCGTAACACGCTCGACCTCGCCCGGCATGCCGAGAAGTGGGGCTACCGCCGCTACTGGCTGGCCGAGCACCACAACATGCCCGGCGTGGCCAGCGCCGCGACCTCGATCGTGATCGGGCACGTGGCGGGCGGCACCTCGACGATCTGCGTCGGCGCCGGCGGCATCATGTTGCCGAACCACGCGCCGCTGGTGATCGCCGAGCAGTTCGGCACGCTGGCGGCGCTGTTCCCGGGGCGCATCGATCTCGGCCTGGGGCGCGCCCCGGGCACCGACCCGGTGACTTCCCGAGCGCTCCGGCGGACCCTGGCGGGAGATGTCGACAGCTTCCCGGAGGACGTCGTCGAGCTCATGGGCTACTTCCGCCCCGTCGAGCCCGGCCAGCGGGTGCAGGCCGTGCCGGGCGCTGGCTTGGACGTGCCGATCTGGATCCTGGGCTCCAGCCTCTTCGGCGCGCAGCTGGCCGCGGCGCTGGGCCTGCCCTACGCCTTCGCCTCGCACTTCGCGCCGGACCAGCTGATGCAGGCCATCGAGCTCTACCGCACCCGGTTCCGTCCCTCGGAGCAGCTCGCGAAGCCCCACGTCATGCTGGGCCTCAACGTCTTCGCGGCCGACACGGACGAGCAAGCCCGCCGGCTGTTCACCTCGCTGCAGCAGGCGTTCGCCAATCTGCGGCGCGGCCGGCCGGGCCCCCTGCCCCCGCCCGTCGACGACTTCGAGAGCCAGCTGACGCCGACGGAGAGAGCCACCCTCGAGCAGGCGCTCGCCTGCACCGTCCTGGGCTCGCCCGAGACGGTCCGGCGTCAGCTGGAGGCCTTCATCGCGCGCACCGGGCCCGACGAGCTCATGGTGACCTCACAGATGTTCGACCACGCCGAGCGCCTGCGCTCGTTCGAAATCGTCGCGGACGCACGTGACAGGCTTGCCCGAAGTGGCCTAAGCACGCCCCCCCCTCCACCCTCTCCCGTTCCGCCCACTTGATGACCTTTGCCGAGCTCTCACTCTCCCCCCCGCTGCTCCAGGTCCTCGAGGAGTTGGAGTTCCAGGCCGTCACCCCCATCCAGGCGCAGAGCATCCCGGTGTTGTTGCAGGGCCGTGATCTCATCGGCCAGGCGCAGACAGGCAGTGGGAAGACGGCAGCCTTCGCCCTTCCGATTCTGCAGAAGGTTCAGCTCCAGCAGCGGAGAGTCCAGGCGCTCGTGCTCTGCCCGACCCGGGAGCTCTGTGCGCAGGTGGCCGGAGAGATCCGCCGCCTGGGCCGGAGATTGCCCGGGCTCCAGGTCCTCGTGCTCGCGGGAGGCCAGCCCATCCGGCCCCAGCTGAACGCCCTCGAGAAGGGGGCTCACCTCGCCGTGGGGACGCCCGGCCGCGTCCTGGACATCCTCGAGCGGGAGGCGCTCGAGACGCGCCGGCTTGCCACCGTGGTGCTCGATGAAGCCGATCGGATGCTCGACATGGGCTTCCGGGAGGACATGGAGCGCATCCTCGGCGCGATCCCTCCGACGCGCCAGACCGTGCTCTTCTCGGCCACGTTCCCCTCGGAGATCGAGGCGCTGAGCCGGACGTTCCAGAAGCAGCCCACGCGCGTGACGGTGGCGGAGGCCGACGCACCTCCTGACATCCAGCAGCTCCGTTATGCGTGTGCCCCCCAGGAGAAGACGGCGCTCCTGCTGCGAATCCTGCGGCAGTACCAGCCGTCCTCCGGCATCGTGTTCTGCAACCAAAAGGCGACGGTCGTCGAGCTGGCGCAGGCGCTCGCCGAGGCCGGCGTGAGCGCGGACGGTCTCCAGGGAGACCTGGAGCAGAGCGAGCGCGACCGCGTCATGGCGAAGTTCCGCAATCACAGCACCCGGCTCCTCATCGCCACGGATGTTGCGGGACGTGGCATCGATGTCGAAGCCCTGGATGCCGTCATCAACTTCGATCTCCCCTTCCAGCCCGAGCCCTACGTGCATCGCATCGGCCGCACCGGGCGCGCGGGAAGGAGAGGCCTCGCGATCTCCCTGGTCACCCCGCGCGACGAGCGCAAGGTCGAGGCCATCGAGCAAGCCACCGGCGTGAAGCTGGAGCACGGGAACGTGGAGACGCTCCCCTCAGCGGACCCCAAGAAAGGAGCGCCGCTCGACGCGGACTGGGACACGCTGGTGATCTTCTCCGGACGCAAGGACAAGATGAGGCCGGGTGACATCCTCGGAGCCTTGACGGGAGAGGCCGGCGGGCTGAGTGCCTCCGACGTCGGCAAGATCGAGATCCAGGATCGCCTGTCCTACGTCGCCGTGGCCAGGCGCATCGGGCGCGTGGCCCTCGAGCGGCTGCGCGAGGGCCGCATCAAGGGGCGCAAGCTCCGGATCGAACGGGTGACCTAGCGCCCCGCCGCGACCCCTCTGGCGGCGACGCCCGGAACGAACCTGTCCGACAAGCAGACGGGTTCGCGTGGAACCGCATCACGTCCCCGCGCAGGCACGTAGGCCTGCATGCCCAGTGAGCGGAATCACGAGCTGGAAGGGCCTTGGAACCCCTTCGCGCGGAAGGTCAGCACCAGCGTGTCCCGGTGTCCCAGGTCGGCCAGCGGCTGGATCGGCGTGCTCTCGTGGATCACCCGCTCGTCATCGAGCAGCAGCGCTGACCACGGCTCGGTCAGCGTGAAGCGGATGCCATGCGGGCCAGCCGCCTCGAACACGCGCGTCTCACCGCCCTTGATGCCCTCACGCCCGACGAACAGCACGGCGACAAGATCCACGCCGTCGCGGTGCGCCCCCTCAGGCGTCGGCCGACCGATACCGTCCGTCGTGTCGATGCGGAACTGGTGTGCCTCGACGTACCACGGCTGCACGCCCTTCAGCGTGGAGCAGCACGCGGCGAGCCCTCGCAGCAGCTGCGGCCAGACCGGCTGCGCGACCACGGCGGGCGTCATCGGTTCGAACCAACGCTCCAGCCCTCCATGCAGCGCGTTGTATTCGACCGGCTGCCAGTGCGCGCGGTGCGGCACCGGGGAGACTGCCGCGCCCTCGACGATGAAGCACGAATGCCGGCGCGAGCGGTAGTGACCGCCGTCGCGCAGGTAGCGGTCGGGCGGCAGGTCGTCCCAGGTGGGCCGCAGGACATCGAGCGCAGCCGCCGGGGTGCCCACCAGCTCGCACAGGCCCTGGCGGCTGAGGACGGCATGGCCGCGCTCCTGCAGGGCGGCGACGACTTGGGAAGGCGGAGTGATGGGCGGCGGGAGGCTCATGGGTTCGGAGGCAACGTTAACGAAAAAAGCCCCCGAGTTCCTTGGACTCGGAGGCTCCTCCGGTTTTCAGCCGCTGGCTCGCCTCCATCTCGCCTCAGCCCGAGGCCCTGCCCCAGGCTAGTGGGGAGGCCTCTCCTGCGCTCCCTCCTCCAGGTGGAGACCGGAGGGCTCCCACTCCTCGCCCTCGGCTACGGTGGGCTGGTTCTGCGGCGGGGTGGACGGATCTCCAGGACGGGGCGAGGGCCGGCCGAAGTCGCGCTCGTAGATGCGCAGCACGGCGAGGAAGAAGGCCACACAGAGCGGCCCCAGGAGCAGACCGATGGGGCCGAAGATAGACAGGCCTCCCAGCAGGGCAAAGAAGATGATGGCCCCGTGCATGTGCAGGCCGCGCCTGACGAGCAGCGGCTTGATGACGTTGTCGGAGAGCCCCACCACGAGGATGCCCCAGGCGGCCAGGATGATGGCGGACACGGGGTGGCCGGTGGCGAGCAGCAACAGGGCCGCGGCCACGCACACGATGGCGGCGCCCACCGCGGGAATGAGCGCGAAGAAGAACGTGACCGCCGCGAAGAAGATGGGGACCGGCACGCGGGTGATGAGGTAGCCCACCAGCGCCGCCGCCGCCTGCACGCCCGCGGTGGCGAGGGTGGACACCAGCACCGAGCGGGTGACGCTGCGGAACTCGGTCAGCAGCTCCGTCGTCTGCCCTCGCTTGAGGGGGGACACGCTCTCCATCCACGCGACGAGCCGCTGGCCGTCCACCAGCAGGAAGTAGAACGCGATGAGCATCATCACCGTCTGGAAGACCAGCGAGCCCGTGGCCGCCACCACTCCGCCCACCGTCTGGGCCGCGGTGGCGCCCCGAGAGCTCAGCTGTGCCTGCACGGTCTGCCACAGCCCGGCGCTGTTCGTCTGGAAGCTCTCCAGCATCCGTGCGGCGGAGTCCCTGAAGGGGCCAGGGACGTAGGTCAGCAGTCCCTCCAACCCCCGCTGCTGCACCAGGTTGGAGATGAAGTTCACCCCTTCGATGATCTGGGCCACGAGGAACGTCGTCAGGGCGGCGAGAGGTGCCAGCAGAGCCACGATGATGCCCAGGCAGATGAGGCCGGCTGCCAGCCCGCTCTTCCCCCGCAAGCGCCGCGTCAACCACCTCTGCAGGCCATGGAAGGCTCCGGCCAGCACCGCAGCCAGGAAGAAGGCCTCGAAGAAAGGCGAGATGACCAGCAACACCAGGGCGATGGACAGGAGGATGAGCCCGATGAAGACGCGCCGGGCTCCTTGGGCGGTGGCCATGGCCGAACGATGGGACGTCCCCTCGGTGGACGGTAGGGGGCCGAATCGCACCTCCGTGCCACCCCTGCCCCCTCCCTGGGCAAGCAGCCTAAAGGAACTCCACAATCCGAGTGCCTTGGCGACCTTGAAACGGTTGGCTCTAGGTATTACTTAGCTCACTGGCACAGCCTGCGCAGCCAGCGGCGCATGTTCTCCGGGTCCATGGAGAAGAACCCGTCGCGCTCCTCGTACAGGTACGGCTCCAGCAGGTGCGCCAGCGCCCGGTACTGCGGCAGCAGCCTCTGCTCCTCCCGCTTCTTCGCCGTGTCGATGGCCTCCGGCCACTCGCTCAGGGTGATCAGCACCCGCTCGGCCTCCATGGGCAGCAGTGACACCTCCTCGAAAGGCAGCTTCTGGCGCAGCCCCTCCATCCCCCCCAGCTGGCCCAGCAGCGGCTGCCCCAGGAACGTCAGCCAGTAGGCCCCCCGTGCCCGCGTCCCAATCACACGGCTGGTGTTCCCCAGGTGGTACAAGTCAAACCCCAGAAAGCGGGTCAGCGGTTCAAGCAACTCCTTGCGCGCCCCGTACCACCTCCCACTGAGGCAGACGAAGGCCAGGCTGGCGTAGCCGAAGCTGAACGGCAGCTCCCGCGCCAACTCCAGCGCCAGGGCGCGCAGGTGGGCGGGCCCGTGCTCCAAGAGGTACTCGGTGGGAAACGTGAAGAGCACCCCCGTGGTCGCGTCCTCGTCGTGAGCGAAGAACTCCGCATCCAGCGTCCGTCCGCGGTACTCGAAGTAATAGCCGCCCGTTCCGCTCTCATCCTCCTCCAAGTCAACATTGCACGCGGCCGCCCGGGAGCGCTCCAGCATCTGCTTGCGGATCACCTCCCAGCCTTTGTCATCGAGCGGGAGCGTGTCCCCCTCATCCGAGCCGTACCAATTCAAAGATCGGGGTGGGATGGCCTGGCGGTAGGTCTGCAACGCCCGCCACACAGCACCCACCACCTCTGGATGCGAGCGACGCATGAAGAAGCAGAGGACCACGCCGTCACGGGCCCTGAGGACACCGTGTTTGTTCCGCAACCGGATGACGGGAATGTTCTCTCTCATCGAATCATCCCTGTCCGAGGCGAGATGATCACAGATTGTCCGCCCAGTGCTTCTTTGTAGATCTGCCCCTGATCGAATCTGAAGAAGGCGCTGCTCTCCCCATAGCGAGTCCACCGCTCCCCTTTCATCCCACAACAGGTGGAACGCGGCGAGGGGGTAGCCCCAGGGAGTGGAAAGTGGCGCGCGCGTCCCCTGACGCAGGCCCACCCATGGCGTAGGCTCGCGGACAGCGCATGCCGGACACCTCCTCGCCCTCGCTGCACCCCGCCCTGCTGCCTCCAGGCACCCATATTGGCTCCTGGCGAGTCCATCTGTAGCCGAGGTCCCAGTTCGGCTCCATGGAGGGCTCACCTCCGAGCCGGTTCGCCCACTACAGCCCAAGCTTGTTCTCGAACCCCCTTTTTGCCCAGAGCTTCGCAAGCTTCTTGCTGGGCTTTGGGTAGCGGCGAGGGTCCTGGGGATCGAGCGTACCTACCGCATCAACCGCCATCGAGACCTGCCCGACACCGAGCTTCAAGTTCCGGGCGAGTTCCTGGATGGCGTCAGCCCGACCCGACCTGTCCGCGCGGTGGGCGAGGTACAGTTCGATGGTCTGGTTCATCTCGGAATCGGTCCACTTGTGCCTCAGCGCACCGCCGTCATCCTCGCCCATCGCAGCCGGGCTCAACGCCGCCCGTAGGAGTGAGGTCACGATCACCGTCCTCCCCTCTTGCTTGATCTGCTTGAGGTCGGGGGCCTGCGACAAAAGCAAGTCGATGAGCAGCGCCTCCGGGGTTCCGAGCAAACTGGGGAGTACCGCAACGAGGTCAATCCCCCGGAAGAGCGCCGTCGCCCCTGGATTCACCTGCTCGCCAATGAACTCGGACAGAAGCTTGGCCGATGTCACGGCAAGATCGATGACGACCTTCTTCTCCGCTGCGGCAACCTCTTTCAGCTCCGCCGGGAAACGTTCTGCGACTGGAACGACGTCCGCATAGACAAAGCTGAAATCGGTCCGCTCCAGGAACCAGCTCAACATCACGGAATCGTGACAGGGGATTACAGGAGTCATCGGATGCCCTCTGGATGAATGGACGGCGAGCGTCGCCGGAAATCGTCAGCGGGTCCTCCCTGACGGCCCCTGCTGTCCTGCATCCAACAAAGCCCCTCGATCAGTTCGTCAGATCGGTGCCGGCATCTCTGGCCGGACTCGCCCTTCGCTTGCCATCCCGATGAGTGAGCCACCGGCTCTCCTCACTCCAGTCTCTGACGAGAACACCCGCGCCTACTGCAGGGGGCAGTTCGCAACGACGTCCACCACGTGCATCTCGAAGCCCGGGCGCACCACCAGCACCGCCGTGGCGCCACCAGCCGGCATTGTCATTCGCCGCGAGTCTAGCTCACTGGCACAGCCTGCGCAGCCAGCGGCGCATGTTCTCCGGATCCTGGGAGAAGAACCCGTCACGCTCCTCGTACAGGTACGGCTCCAGCAGGTGTGCCAGCGCCCGGTACTGCGGCAGTAGCCTCTGCTCCTCCCGCTTCTTCGCCGTGTCGATGGCCTCCGGCCACTCGCTCAGCGTGATCAGCGCCCGCTCGGCCTCCATCGGCAGCAGTGATACCTCCTCGAAAGGCAGCTTCTGGCGCAGCCCTTCCACCCCGCCCAGCTGGCCCAGCAGAGGCTGCCCCAGGAACGTCAGCCAGTACGATCCCCGCGCGCGTGTCCCAATGACACGGCTGGTATCCCCCAGGTGGTACAAGTCAAACCCCAGGTAGCGGGTCAGCGGCTCCAGCAACTCCTTGCGCGCCCCGTACCACATCCCGCTGAGGCAGACGAAGGCCAGGCTGGCGTAGCCGAAGCTGAACGGCAGCTCCCGCGCCAACTCCAGCGCCAGGGTCCGCAGGTGGGCGGGGCCGTGCTCCAACAGGTACTCGGTGGGAAAGGTGAACAGCACCCCAGTCGTGGCGTCCTCATCGTGAGCGAAGAGCTCCGCATCGAGCTTCCGGCCGTCGTACTCGAAGTGATAGCCGCCCGCTCCGCTCGCCACCTCGGCCAGTTCCACGTGCCATTCGCCTCCCCAGCCCCGCTCCAACATCGTCTGGCGAACGTGTTCCCACCCTTTGTCATCGAGCGGGAGGAGGTCCCCATCGGGGTGGGTGTACCAACCCAGCGCTTGGGAGGGGATGGCTCGACGATAGGTCTGCAAGGCTCGCCACATGGCGGCAGCCACTTCTGGATGCGAACGCCGCATGAAAAAGCAGAGGACCACGCCGTCACGGGCTCTGAGAACACCGTGTTTGTTCCGCACGCGGATGACGGGAATGTTCTCCCTCATCGAATGAGCCCGTTCCCAGGCGAGATGAGGATAGCCTCTCCCCGCAAAGCGGCTTTGTAGATGTCACGCTGGTTGGAGCCAGCATAAGCGCTGCTGTCTCCATACGCCTTCCACCGCGGCTCATTGGTATCAGGACATGGAAACTTGAAATCCAGGACGAGCACCCCTCGCCGCAGGTTCCGATCGGCATGCAGGACGATGTCCGGCTTGATGGTGCGCCACAGCTCCCGCGTGCAGCCTTGCGCCAGCAGCCGTGCCTCCTCCTCACGGCTCACCGTCTCCAGCAGCCGGGTGCTCGGGTAGTAGCGGTAGCGCTGCTCAATGCTGAACGGCGCAGGCCACAGCTCCTCCAGCACCCGCTGCACGCACTGCAACGCCACCGCGTGCTTCTGCTGCCCCAGCACCATCGCCCGCGTCACCGGCTCGGCGCACCCGTCCACCTCCACTTCCTCCCCACACTCCTCACGGCTCGGCGCCCGGTTGCCAAAGTACCTCGCGTTCACCTCCCGCTCCGCCTTCCGCGCGCACTCCTCCAACCGCTCCTCCAGCTCCCCCGCCGCGTTGTCGTCTTTCAGCACCGTCAGCAGCATCGGCACCCACTCGGCCAGCCGCGAGGCCACCACACGGGCGGCCGCAGTCCCTGCCGCGCTGGCCCCCTGCCCCACCGCCGCCGCATGCGTCACCCGGGCCGCCGTCTCCGAGTCCAGCCGCAACTCCCCGCGCCCCGCGCGCTGCGGCCCGCTCGCACACGCCACCCCCAGCGTACTGGCCAGCCACACGCCCACCCACTTCCAGCCTCTGCTTCGGCACTCACGCATGGGCCTCTCCCTGGACCGGCCCTCTGTCATCCCACACCCGCTGCAACGTAGCGAGCCGGCACTCCCCACCGGGAGCCGTGGCGCACACGAGCCCTGTCTCCAGGCCTACCGCTGGGAGGCACCGGGCTCGCGGACCGGCCCGGCTCTGACAGCTCACCAGTGAGCCATGGCGGCTCGGCGGACCGGGCAGCACCCGGCTCTGACAGCTCACCAGTGAGCCATGGCGGCCGCTGCTCCTCCCCAGCTATTGGGTCCGGAAATGGCTTACACCCCATAGGCGGGAACTCGCTGCGTGCCCACTTCTCACCGGTGAGAAGTCAGCGCAGGCCCTCACAGCCAGGAGCCCCTACCTCCACGGGAGGGGGCATTGTCCTACCCCTTCGCCAGAAGGCCCCAGCCCTGCGGACCGGCCCCGGCTCTGACAGCTCACTGGTGAGCCATGGCCGCCGGCCGGTTCGTTCCCCCGAGCCGCTCAGGCCGTCTTCTTCCCTCGGGACTTCTTGCCACCCGCAGCCCCGGCTCCCTGCCGCGCCTCTTCCCGCGCCCGCCGCTCGTTCAATTCGAACAGCCGGTCGAGGACCTCATCCTCGAAGGCCTCGAGCTGGGGCGCGGTGGCGCCGCAGTACGGGGGCACCTGCACGTCGGACCAGCCGTAGGCGTCGAGCACCACGCGATCCACCGCCTCGTGCAGCGCGCGCAGGGACTGCACCGCTGCGTCCGTCACCGTCTCGTCCTTCAGCCGGTTGTACGTCGTCGTCAGCCCCACTTCGTTGCCCTTCATGTACGCACGGCGCTCGGTGTCGAGCCGCGCTCCCAAGACGCCGAGTGCGGGGAAGACCGGCTCCGCTGAGCACTGAGTCTAGTCGCAACCCCGCAGCTCTCCGAGAGGGGCGGTTTTCCTCCACTCGGCTGCAGCAGCCCGAAGGAGTGAGTGAGCGCCACCAAATTGGGCCTCTCACGTAGCCAGGAGGCGGAGCCGCGAAACGAAAAAAGCCCCCGAGTCTTTCGACTTGGAGGCTTCTTCGGAGTGCCCAGGGCGGGATTCGAACCCGCACACCTTTCGGCGCCACCCCCTCAAGATGGTGTGTCTACCAGTTCCACCACCTGGGCGTTCTGCGCGGTTCATGTATCCGAACCGCGCTGGCTCACGCAACGGTTTTCAACCGCCGCGCTCCCCTCTTTCTTCCTACGGCTGCGGAGCCGCAGGCTGCGACGGGGCCGGAGCCGCAGGAGCCGCACCCGAAGGAGCCGCCTCGGTCGCCGGCGCCTCGCGCGGCTGCTCCACGCTCGCCGGAGCCCCAGGCGTCCCAGCAGGCGCCGCCGCACCGCTCGCGTCGCCCGCGGGCGCTGCACCCGGCGTCGCCGGAGCCGTGGCCGCCGGCTTGGGCGCCGTGCCCGCCGCCACCGACGTCTTCAGGCCCACGAACGACAGGCCCAGCGACGTCAGGAAGAACAGCGCCGCGCAGATACCCGTCAGCTTGCTCAGGAACGTCACCGCGCCCCGGCCGCCGAACGCGCTGGTCGCCGCGCCACCACCCAGGGCGGCGCCCATACCCGCGTCCTTACCGGGCTGCAGCAGGATGACGAAGATCATGAACACGCAGAGCACGACGTGCACGATCGTGAAGAAGGTCAGCATGGCTTCTCTTTCAAAAGCGCGATGGAAAGGACGCGCACCCTACACAACCTGACTGCGGGGTGACAACTCCTTCGCGCACCCCACCCTTCCCCCTCAAGCCCCCGCCTTGACGATGGCCGCGAAGTCCCCCGCCTTCAGGCTCGCTCCACCTACAAGCGCCCCGTCCACATCCTTCTGCCCCAGCAGCTCCACCGCGTTGTCCGGCTTCACGCTGCCGCCGTACTGGATGCGGACCTGCTCGGCTGTCCCCCCGTCGTACAGCCGGGACAGCTGCGCCCGGATGGCCGCGTGGACCTCCTGCGCCTGCGCCGTCGTCGCCGTCCGGCCCGTGCCAATCGCCCACACCGGCTCGTAGGCCAGCACGAACCTCGCCACGTCCCCCGCCCCGAAGCCCGCCAGGCCCCCCTTCACCTGCCGCTCCACCACCTCCAGCGTGCGCCCCGCCTCCCGCTCGGCCAGCGTCTCGCCCACGCAGAGGATGGGCAGCAGGCCCGCCTTCAGCACGGCCTGTGCCCGCTTGTTCACCGTCTCGTCCGTCTCGCCGAAGAACTGCCGGCGCTCCGAGTGCCCGAGGATGACGTACGCGCAGCCGAGCTCCTTCAGCATCGGCGCCGACACCTCGCCCGTGAACGCCCCCGAGGCCTCCCAGTGGCAGTTCTGCGCCGCCAGCTTCAGGTTCGAGTCCTCGATGGCCTTCGCCACCGGGTGCAGCGCCACGAACGGCGGAGCGAGCACGATCTCCACCTTGTCGCGCAGCACCGACACCATCCCCCGCAGCTCGCGCACCAGCGCCAGCGCCTCGGGGACCGTCTTGTTCATCTTCCAGTTGCCGGCAACGATCTTCCGGCGGGGCTCGGCGGCCATGGTTCCTCCTGGCGTGTGTAGGGGCTACTTCGTCTCCAGCGCCTTGATGCCCGGCAGCTGGATGCCCTCGAGGAACTCGAGAGACGCCCCACCGCCCGTGGACACGTGGCTCATCTTGTCCCCGTAGCCCATCTGCTGCACCGCCGCCGCGCTGTCTCCGCCGCCGATCACCGTCACCGCGCCGCGGTTGTTGGCCATCGCGTCCGCCACCACCTTCGTGCCCTCGGCGAACTTGTCCACCTCGAACAGGCCCATGGGGCCGTTCCACACCACCGTCTTCGCGTTGCGGATGTGCTGGGTGAACAGCGCCCGCGTCTTCGGGCCGATGTCCAGCCCCATCATGCCCGCGGGGATGTTCCGGTCCGGCGTCTCCTGCTTGACGCTCTTGTCCGTCAGCTCGTTGCCCACCACGTGGTCCACCGGCAGGACAATGGGTGTCTTCAGCCGCGCCGCCGCCTCCAGGAGCTTCGAGGCCAGCGCCAGCTTGTCCTCCTCCACCCGGCTCTTGCCCACGTCGGCGCCCTGCACCTTGAGGAACGTGTACGCCATGGCCCCGCCGATCAGCAGCGCGTCCACCTTGGGCAGCAGGTTCTCGATCACCTTGATCTTGTCGCTCACCTTGGCCCCGCCCAGGATCGCCACGAAGGGCTTCTCCGGGTTCTTCAGCACGCGGCCCAGGTACTCGATCTCCTTCTTCATCAGGAAGCCGGCCGCCTTCTCCTTCACGAAGGGGACCATGCCCGCGGTGGAGGCGTGGGCCCGGTGCGCCGTGCCGAACGCGTCGTTGACGTAGACGTCCGCCAGCGAGGCCAGCTCGCGCGCGAAGGCCTCGTCATTGGCCTCCTCCTCCTTGTGGAAGCGCAGATTCTCCAGCACCAGCACCTGCCCGTCCTTCAGCTCCTTCACCTGCTTCTTCACCGCGTCGCCCAGGCAGTCATCCGCGAGGATGACCTCGTGCTTGGCGCCCAGCAGCTCCGCCAGCTTCATGGCGGCCGGCTCCAGCGACAGCTTCGGGTCCGGCCCCTTGGGGCGCCCGAGGTGGGAGGCCAGGATGACCTTGCCGCCCATCTCCAGCGCGCGGCGGATGGTCGGCAGCGCCTCCCGGATGCGGGTGTCGTCGGTGACGCGCTTGCCCTCCAGCGGGACGTTGAAGTCCACGCGGATAAAGACGCGCTTGCCCGTCAGCTGCAGGTCATCGATGTAGCGGATCATCTCGGTGTCCCCTCTCGGTACGCCCTGGGTGCCTGCGGACTAGAAGCCCTTGGCCGCGAGGAACTTGCTCGTGTCCACCATGCGGTTGGAGAAGCCCCACTCGTTGTCGTACCACGCCATCACCTTCACCAGGTTCTCACCCATGACGTAGGCGTTGGTGGCGTCGAAGATCGCCGAGTGCGGGTTGCCGTTGTAGTCGATGGAGACGGTCAGCTCCTCGCTGTACTGCATGATGCCCTTGAGCGGGCCCTCGGCGCTCTTCCGGAACGCCGCCTTGAGCGCGTCCTCGGTGACCGGCTTGCTCGTCACCACCGTCAGGTCCACCAGGGACACGTTCGGGGTGGGCACGCGGATCGACACGCCGTGCATCTTGCCCTTCAGCGCCGGCAGCACCTCGCCGATCGCCTTCGCCGCACCGGTGCTGGTGGGGATCATCGACAGGCCCGCGGCCCGGGCGCGGCGCATGTCCTCGTGGGACAGGTCCAGCACGCGCTGATCGTTGGTGTAGCTGTGCACCGTGGTCATCAGGCCCTTCTCGATGCCGAAGGTGTCCAGCAGCGTCTTGGCCACCGGCGCCAGGCAGTTCGTGGTGCACGAGGCGTTGGACAGGATGTGGTGCTTCTTCGGATCGTACTGGTCGTGGTTGATGCCGTAGGCGATCGTCAGATCCGGGCCCTTGGCCGGCGCGGAGACGATCACCTTCCGGGCGCCCGCGGCCAGGTGCTTCTCGGAGCCCTCGCGAGCGGTGAAGCGGCCCGTGCACTCCAGGACGATGTCCACGCCCATGGACTTCCAGGGAAGCGCCGTCGGATCCTTCTCGGCGGTGACGGCGATGGTGTGCCCGTCCACGATGATGGCCTTGTCCTGCGCCTTCACCTCGCCCGGCCAGGTGCGGTGCACGGAGTCGTACTTGAACAGGTGAGCCAGCGCCGCCGGCTTGTCGAGATCGTTGATGGCGACAATCTCGATGTCCTTCTCCTGGCGCGCGAGCACCGCCCGCAGCACGCAGCGGCCGATGCGACCAAACCCGTTGATGCCGATCTTCGTGGCCATGTGTGAGTCTCCTTGATGAGGACGAAAGGTGGGCCTAACGCCCACGTGACAAGAAAGGGGCGCCGACCGTAGGCACGCGCCGCACCCGAGTCAACGCTCTGGATGCGGTGTTCACCGGCGCCGGCGCCCCAGCTGAACAGTAACGAGCAGCAGCAGCCACGCCAGGGAGGCTGAACCGGCGCCCACTCCACAGCCGCAGCCGAGGTCGGCCTTCTCATAGAACTGGGGCAGCAGGTCTCCGACATACGGAGAGGGAGGCGGCGGGGGATCCGGCGGCCGGGGGTCCTTGCCCGTGGCGGCGCTCCACTGGTTGGCAGGCCCCGGGTCCGGCGGGAGGGGCTCGTCCCCTGGGACTGGGGGAGTCGGGGAGAGCAGGCCCGTGCGCGCCAGGAAGGTGCCCAGGACGTACTCGCGCCGCAGCGGGCTGACGAGGCCCTCGAGCGGCACGGTGAGGAAGAGCACCTGGCCGCCGGGCGCCGAAGAGATGCCGGCGGACAGCTCCGTGCCGGTGTAGCGCAGCACGGAGGCCCCTCCCGTGGCCGGAGCAAGCACGTCGGGGCTGCCGACCGCGAGCCCGCCCCGCGTGCCGTCGTCGAGCTGGAGCCCGGTGGCGGACGCGAGCCAGTCGCCCGGCTGCCCCTCCACGAGCAGCGAGGACGAGCCGCTGCCTACCGCCGCGCGGAGGATGTCGGCGAGGAACGCCTGATCGGCCGCATCTCCCGCGGCGAGCCGGGAGGCCACGTGGCTGCCGGAGAAGAGCAGGTGTCCCCCGCCAGTGACAAAGGCGCGCAGCCCCTCCTGCTCGGCCCGGGAGGGAGCCGCACCGCCCGCGCCCCCTCGGCCTGTGAACCAGTCGACCAGCTGGTAGCCGGAGAGGCTCACGAGCCCAGCGGCGATCGCCTCGTTCGTCGCGCTGTCGAAGGCCAGCTCGTGCTTCGCCACCGCGGCGCCATGCCGGCGCACCGAGGAGCCATCGTTCATCGTCTCCAGGAGCACTCGCAGCGGAGCGCCCAGGCCGTAGCGCGAGAGGTCCTCCGAGCGGTCCATGGCCGCGTCCAGCCGATCGAACGCGTTGACGATGAGCGCGGGCGGCGCCGTGCCCACCCGCGCGCCCACGGTGTCTGACGGGAAGGACTCGCCCCCCTCGTTGAGCGCCGCGACGCGGCAGTAGCGTGTGGTGCCCGCCGGGAGGTTGAAGGTGTGGGACACGTCCGCCGTCTCCGTCCCCTCGTCCCACGCCAGCCCGTCCTCGCTCTGGTAGACCCGGTAGGCCGTGGCCGCGTGCCCGCCCAGATCGATGGAGTCCGTCGCAGGAGGCGCCCACCGCACCTCTACCCCGTCCGTCACGTTGCGCGCCGCCACCACGGTGGGGGGCTCCGGCGGCAGCTGGACCGGCTTGCCGTCCTTCCCGGCGAAGTACTTGATGAGGCCCTGCAGGATGGCGCGCGCCGCGATCCGGCGGAACTCCGGCTCCTTCAAGCGCGCCGCGTCCGCTGCCGCGTCGTGGTAGGCGATCTCCAGGAGCACGGCGGGCGTCTCCGGGTTGTGCGTCGGGTTCAGCTCGCCGAGGTTGGCCGAGCGCAGCTTCCGCATCGTCCAGTTGGGATCCACCGTGGCCTTGAAGTCCTTCTCCAGCTCGGCGCGCAGCGCGGTGCCCAGGACGTCACTCCCCGCCACCCCCGTGAAGTTGAGCGTGCCGTCCACCTTGTTGGGGCCATAGACGTAGACCTCCGTGCCCACGACGGTGGCGTTCACGGCGTTGGTGTGCCAGGCCACGTAGACGGCGTCCTCGCCGGTCTCGTGATCCCAGGCCGCGAAGCGCGAGCGCGCGGAGACATCGTCATTGCGCTCGTTGGCCAGCGCGTTGACGCCCGAGGGCGCGAAGACCGAGGCCGGCGCTCCATTGAACTGGGTGTGGTAGCGCGCGCACTCCTCGTAGCGCGGCCGGTCCAGCGGCCCCAGCGTCGCGTCCCCGATGAAGCCAGCGCCGCCGCCGATGCGCACCGCGTCCAGGGAGACGGTGCCCGTCCCGGTCGAGTCGTTGAGCGCCAGCACCGCCCCCTTCTCCGGGCTCTGCCCCGCCTTGAAGTAGAAGCGGCCGAGCATCACCCACGTCCCGCCATGGCGGCGCTGGTCGACGCGGAAGTGGCTCTCTCCCCCCGCGTGCTTCACCACGAAGTGCGCGTCATGCACCCGTGAGGGCTCCGCGGAGTAGGAGATGTAGACGTAGTAGCTGCCATCCGCGGAGATGCGCGGCACCCAGGAGGCCGAGGCCGTCGCACTGGGAGCGGCGGTCATCAGCCGGCTGCCACCCAGGTTGAAGGGCAGCACGTTGTTCGCCATGGGCGAAGCAGGAGGCCCCCAGCCCGGCACCGGGGCCGCGCTGAAGAGGGACGCGGGCCCCGTCTCCGAGTACTCCGCGTCGCCGTTGTTGACGATGACCATCCGCCCGTTGAGGTCCGGCTCCCGCACCGGCACCACGCGGGCCCCCGCGCTCATCAGCATGGGCAGCAGGTACTGGTTGAGCGCCTCCGCGGAGACCAGGTCCTCCACGATGTCGTTCGTGTTGCCTCGCTGCGTCGCCCAGCGCGACAGCGCCTCGCTCCGGTAGAAGCCGTGTCCGGGGCTCAGGTACACCGTCTTCCCGGACAGCGCCCCACCCCGCAGGCGCGTCTGCGGCAGCCCCGAGGCGGCCCCGCGCGCCCCGTCCCGCTGCTCCCGGCGGACGAGCGGCAGCGCGGCGGCGTCCTCCAGGCTCGCCTCGTAGGGCCTGGGCCCTGGCAGCGGCACATACACCGCGCCGGGCGGCTCCAGCCCGCAGTCCAGCGGCTCCTCCCAGGGCGACTGGGCCCACGCCAGCGAGGGGAGCAGCAGACAGATCAAGCTCGAACACGAGAGCGACGGAAGGCGTGCCATGCTGGGCGCGGACCATAGGTCCCCGATTGCCCTCGCGCGAGCGCGGCAATCGGACCCGCGAGTGCTAGCCTGCCCTTCCGCTTGCCAATGAACGTCCCGGCCCCACCCTCCTCCCCGTTCCCGTCTCGTGGCGGCGCGGGCCTGCTCGCCTCGTTCCGCCACGCGTGGGCGGGGCTCATCCACACCGTCATCCATCAGCGCAACATGCGCGTCCACCTCGTCTCCGGTGTGCTCGTGGGGCTGGTGGGCAGTGGCATCCCGCTGGGGCTCGCCGAGAAGGTCACGCTCATCTTCTGCGTCGTCCTCATCTTCTTCGCCGAGATCCTCAACAGCGCCCTCGAGCACCTGGTGGATCTCGCCGTCCAGCAGTTCGACGAGAAGGCCCGGCTCGCCAAGGACGCGGCCGCCGCGGGCGTCATGGTGCTGGCGCTCGGCACCGTGGTCATCTTCGCCGCGCTCCTCGTCCACAACTGGAGCGTCGTGCTCAACAGCGGCCCGCAGATCGCGCGGCAGGTGTCGCTCGGCCTGCCCTTCACCGCCTGCATCACGCTGCTCGTGCTGCCGCGCCCCCGCCCGGCCTGGGTGGACCTGGGCGCCTTCGTGGCGGGCGCCGTGCTCCTGGGGCTGCTGGCCACGCGCACCGCCAGCTCCGTCTTCACCGCGCTCACCGCCGGCCTGCTCGTGGTGGCGGGAGCCGCGGCGCGCACCCGGCGGCGCGAGGCGCTCGGGCAAAAAAAAACCGGCTCATCGCCGGTCTCCCACCACTCCTAGGGGCGTGAGCCCCGGAACCCGTCCGGAACTCGCTCGCCCGCTAGGGTTGCGGCTTCATTCTACGCCGTCAAACCCGTGGCTGAAAGCCGGGGGACGTCTCGGCCGTCACCTGGGCAACATCCTCAGGCTTCTCACCCTGCTTGAGCTCCTCCGTCACCAGATCGAGCAGCTCCGTGGCGACGCCGATGATCTGCTGAGGCGTGTAGCCAGTGGAACGCAGCTGCGCGAAGAAGGTGCGCGCCAGAATCCGGGGACCCTTTTGGTCGGTGCTCAAGGACGTGTCTCCAAAAAATGAGGGGACTGCGACAACTCGCGTGCTACAGGGTTCAATCCCCATGCCAGCGGGCGGGCAAGTGCCGGATTCCTCATGATCTGCGGTGGGTTAAGGGAAACCAGGGGCTCCGGAGGGCTCCGCGGGGCTGCGAAGCGGGCTTCGCACCTCCCTGTGCATGCCTGCGATCGCCGTCAAGGGGTGCATAACAGGGTACACACCCAAGCCCTGGGGACGGCCTGTATTTTCAAGGGCTTGCATTCTGTCCCAAGGCCAGGGATACGCGCCCCAGAGCACGGAGACGAGCGCATATGGCGTACCGCGTAAACAACATCGGGCTGTGGCTGGACGAGCCGGAGGAGCTGCTCGGCGAGCGGGCGGCCGAGAAGCTGGGCGTCACCCGGGCCGATCTGGCCTCGGTGCGCGTGGTGCGCTCGGTGCTGGATGCCCGGAAGAAGGGCAGCCCCCGCTACATCTATACGCTCGAAGTCACGCTGGCTCCGGGCCGGAAGCCCGCGCGCCTGCCGCCGGATGTGGGTGAGGCGCCCCCTCCTCCCGAGACGCTCCCGCGGGTGAAGGAGCCGGAGCGCTGGCCGCTCATCATCGGCACGGGCCCGGCGGGCCTCTTCTGTGCGCTGGGGCTGCTGGAGCGAGGGGTGCGCAGCATCCTGCTGGAGCGCGGCCGTGAGGTCGTCACGCGCCGCAAGGACGTGGCGAAGCTGATGCGGGACGGCTCGCTGGACCCGGAGAGCAACATGAACTTCGGCGAGGGCGGTGCCGGGGCCTACACGGACGGCAAGCTCTCCACGCGCATCAACCACCCCATGGTGCGCAAGGTCATCGAGACGTTCGCGCAGTATGGCGCGCCGGATCACATCCTCGTGGAGGGCAAGCCGCACATCGGCTCGGATCTGCTGCCGGGCGCGGTGGCGCGCATCCGGGACATGCTGATCGCCGGCGGCTGCCAGGTGCTCTTCGAGCACAGGGTCGAGGATCTGCTCTACCGCGATGGCCACGTGGCGGGCATCAAGCTGGCGGATGGGCGCACCCTGGAGAGCGATCGGGTGGTGCTGGCGCCGGGCAACTCGGCGCGCGAGCTGTACGAGCGCTTCGCGGCGGACGGGCGCGTGAGCATCGAGGCCAAGCCCTTCGCCATCGGCTTCCGCGCGGAGCACCCGCAGGGGCTCATCAACAGCATCCAGTACGGCAGCGCGGCGAAGAACCCGCGGCTGCCCCCGGCGGACTACAAGCTGGCGGAGAACCTCGAGGTGGATGGCGAGGTGCGCGGCATCTACTCGTTCTGCATGTGCCCCGGCGGCATCGTCGTGCCCACACCCACCGAGGAGGGCCTGCAGTGCACCAACGGCATGAGCAACTCGCGCCGCAACGCGAAGTACGCGAACGCCGGCATCGTCGTCACGGTGTCCGTGCAGGACTTCGAGCGCGAGGGCTTCCACGGGGTGCTGGCGGGGCTCGAGTTCCAGCGCTTCTGGGAGAAGAAGGCCTATGAGCTGGGCGGAGGCCGCTTCTTCGCTCCGGCGCAGACGATCCCGGACTACCTCGCCGGGCGGGTGAAGAAGGAGCCGGGCGGCACCAGCTACCGGCCGGGGCTCGTGCACGCGGATCTCAACCTCCTGTTCCCCGAGCGCCTCACCGAGTCCATCAAGCAGGCCCTGCGCGGCTTCGACCGGAAGATGCGCGGCTTCATCAGCGACGAGGGCAAGCTGATCGGCATCGAGAGCCGCACCAGTTCACCGGTGCGCATTACCCGAGGGGAGGATCTCCACTCTGTGTCACTTCGTGGGCTCTACCCCGCTGGCGAGGGTTGCGGTTACGCGGGAGGTATCGTCTCCTCGGCCATTGATGGACTGCGCATCGCTGAGCAGATTGCCGGGGAGCTGACCTAGGAGACGGCCGGGGTGTCTGCACGGCTGCCTGCTGAGGAGACGCCCTGAGGGAGTGAGGAGCCCATGCGTTACCGCGTACGCACCCCCGAGGGGGAGCTGGAGTACGAGAGCATCCTGCATGTGGAGCAGGCCTACGTTGCCGGGCTCGTGGAGCCCGAGGACGAGGTGCTCGAGGAGGGCGGCACCCTCTGGCGCAAGGCGTCCAGCCTCCCGAACCTGGCCCGGGCCCGGGGTAAGAGCTCCGCGTCCAAGCCCTCCCGCTCTACCCAGACCTGGAGCATCCTCATCGCGGCGGTGCTTGGGGTGTTTGCCCTGGTTCTCCTGAGCCGCGGCGCGGGCCTGTGGGCGCTGCTCGTCGTGCTGGGAGCGTCCTCGCTGGTCTGGCGGGTGACGTACCAGGCGTTCCGCCGCAAGCGCTGAGCCTCCTCCCCTGCCCTCCAGCGCGGCGGCCCGGCGCCCGCCGACAGCAGCCACGCGTGCACCCATCTTGTCCCCAGCAGGGCCTCCGGGCCCGGGTCCGCGGCTCGCGGAGAAAGGGAGGACACCCACGTGCTCACCACCTACCTGTCCCGAGAAGCCGCTCGGAAGCTCCGGCATGGCGCCTTCTGGCTGCGCCGCGAGGACATCCTCTCCATGGATGGCACGCCCGTGGCCGGCGAGCCCGTGCAGCTCCGGGACGAGGATGGACAGGTGCTCGGGCTGGGCGATGTAGACCTCGAGGCCTCCTTCCCCGTGCGCCGCCTGGGGCTCCCCGAGGAGTCCGCCGAGGGGCTCATCCCCCGCCACATCCGCCATGCCCTGGAGCGGCGCGCCCGCCTGGTGGATGACCCGCGCTTCTGTCGGCTGGTGAACGATGACGGCGACGGCCTGCCTGGCCTCATCGTCGATCGCTACGAGGCGCACTTCGTCGTCCAGACGCTCACCCGGCCCATGGACGCGCGCATCGAAGAGCTCACCCGCGCCATCGTGGAGGTGGCGGGCGCCGGCTCGGTGCTCCTGCGCAACGACTCGGCCCGGCGGAGGGCCCTGGGGCTGGCGCCGCAGCGGCCCCACGTGCTGTACGGCAACCCGCCACGCTGGTGCCGCCTGCTGGAGCTGGGCGCCCGCTTCACCGTCGATCTCACCTATGGCCTGAACACGGGCTACCACTATGACCAGCGCGAGGTCCGCCGCTTCATCGCCCGCCTGGCCCGCGAGGCGCGGGTGCTGGACCCGTGCTGCAACGTGGGAGGCCTCTTCATCCACGCGGGGCTGCATGGCGCGAAGCAGATCCTCGCCTTCGATGCGGACTCGGACGCGGCGGACCTGGCGAAGGAGAACGCCGAGGCCAACGGGCTGTTCGGCCGGGTGAAGGTGGAGCCCGGCACCGCCCTGGACGTGCTGAAGACGGTGACGGACACCTTTGACCTGGTGCTGCTCGACACCCGGGACGCGGAGACCCAGGAGGGCTTCATCGAGCACGTGCGGCTGGCGCTCCAGCGGACCCGCCACGGCGGGCGGCTGCTGCTGACGGGCTACCACCCCCCGCTGGCCTTGGGTGCCTTCGAGGAGCTGGTGGCCGAGGCCTGCGAGCGCGAGAAGCGGGTGGCCTTCCGGCTGGCGCGGCTCGGCCTGCCCCCGGACCACCCTTCCCCTGTGAACACCCCCGGGGCCGATTACCTGGATGCAGTGGCACTCGAAGTGAATTGAACTCAATCGCGCCCTGGGCGTTCCGGGGTGGTAGTGTCGGCACACGATGACGACTGACAACCCGGCTGAGACTCCAGCGCCCGCCACCGAGGGTGGCTCCGTCGAGACCGTTCGCAAGGTCTACGCCAAGGACCTCCGTGAGAAGGACCGCGTTACCACCGTCTTCCGTGTCACGCAGAAGAGCAAGGTGACGGCCCGCAGCGGCAAGGTGTTCCTGGCGCTCTCGCTCGCCGACAAGACCGGCGAGCTGGATGCCCGTGTCTTCGAGAAGGTGGACGCCCTCGAGCCCACCTTCAACCCCGGGGACCATGTCCTGGTCCAGGGCCATGTGATCAACTTCCACGGCAAGCTGCAGGTCGTGGTCGAGGGCCTCGACCGCCTGGATCCCGGTCCGCTGGATCTCAAGGAGTACGAGCCGCCCCCCGCCCCGCCTGCTCCCGCCGAGGCCGCCCCCCAGGAGAAGCCCCAGGAGAAGGCCCCGGAGGGCACCCAGGAGAAGCCCCAGGACAAGCCCCAGCAGGCCCAGGAGAAGCGCGAGGAGGCCGCGCCGCGCCCCGGCCGGGACGATGGCGCCGGAGCCAGGGCCGCGGGGCTCATCCGCGAGATCATCAGCGAGCGCGTGAGCGACCCGCATGTGAAGCAGCTGCTGCTGGCGTTCCTGGATGACCCGCAGATCGCCGCGGGCCTGCCGAACGCTCCCGCCGCCAAGGGCATCCACCACGCCTACCGTGGCGGGCTGGCCGAGCACCTGCTCTCGGTGCTGCGGCTGACGCTGCGGGTGGCGGACCACTACCCCATGGCGGACCGGGACCTGCTGCTCGCGGGCGCCCTGCTCCATGACGTGATGAAGGTGGCGGAGATCTCCCCGGAGAAGGGGTTCGACTACACCGACGAGGGCAAGCTCGTCGGCCACCTGGTGATGACGGCGCAGAAGATCCGCGAGAAGACCCTGGCCATCCCTGGCTTCCCGCCCGCGCTCGAGCACCACCTCACCCACCTGGTGCTCGCGCACCACGGGAAGCTGGAGCACGGCTCGCCCAAGCTGCCCATGACGATCGAGGCGCTCATCGTCCACTCGCTGGACTCCCTGGACTCGCGGATCGCCTCGTGGCTGGAGGCCATGGCGCGCGATCCGAACGAGAAGTGGACGGAGACGCTCAAGCTCTACGAGCGCCAGCTCTGGAAGGGCCCCTCGCCCACCTCCCGGGGCAAGTCCCCCGTGGAGACGCGTCGCAAGTCGCGCGAGGAGCGCCGCAAGCACAAGGAGAAGGGCGGCGCGCCCCAGGGTGAGCAGGCTCCGGCGGCCACCACCGAGGGCGCCACGCCAGCCGCCCCCCGCAAGGAGCGTCCGCCCCGCGAGGATCGGCCGAAGCGCGACCGCCCTCCCCGCGAGGATCGGCCCCCGCGCGAGGGCCGTCCACCTCGCGAGGATCGTCCGGCCCGTGAGGACCGCCCGCCCCGTGAGGAGCGCCCGGCCCGTCCGCCGCGGGATCCCAGCAGCCTCCCCTCGGAGCTGACCTTCAAGCCCTTCAGCGCGCTGACCTCGCTGGTGCCGGCCTCCGAGTCCCCCAGGGACGAGGCTCCCGCGAAGCCCGAGGGTGAAGGCAACACGGAAGGCTGACCCATGTCGAAGCGTCGGCTCGGAGAACGCCTGATCGAGGCCGGCCTCGTGACCGCCGAGTCCGTGGAGAAGGCCCTGGAGCACCAGCGGATCACCGGCTACAAGCTGGGGGACTGTCTGGTGGAGCTGGGCCTGCTCCAGGAGACTGCGCTGCTGCGCTTTCTCGCCGCCGAGTTCAACACCCGCTTCGTCTCGGCGGAGAAGCTGGCCAAGGCGAAGCTGCCCTCGGACGTGCTGGACAAGCTCCCCGTGCGCATGGCCGAGGCGCAGACGGTGCTGCCGCTGGCGTACGATCCCGAGCGCAAGCTGCTGTCCATCGTCGCGGCCGAGCCGCAGAACAAGTCGCTGCTGGACGAGATCGCCCTCGTTACGGGCGTATCCGAGGTCTACGCCTACGTGGGCCTGCGCAGCGCCATCGCCGCGGCCATCAAGAAGCACTACTACGGGGATCCCACGGCCTTCGCCTCGCTGGAGGGAGGCAACAACCCGCAGATCGCCCGCGCGGATGCGGCCACCATGGCCAACGCCTACGATGCCACTGGCACCGGGCCCCGGAATGTCCCGAACCTCCAGCTCCGCCTCGAGACGGACCCCAGCCTCCGGGCGAGGAATCCCGGCACCCAGTCACTCCGGCTGTCCACGCAGATGCGCGAGGTGGTGGGCGCCTCGCGGGCTTCGGTGGCCGAGAGCGACTACCTCGAGACGCTGACGGTCCTCGTGGGCCTGCTGGAGCAGGAGCGGCCCCACCACCGGGGCCACTCGTCGCAGCTGGCGCGGCAGGCCACCATCGTGGGCAAGCGCATGGGCATGGCGCCTCGGGAGCTGGCCTCGCTGGCCATCGCCTGCTACCTGCACGATCTGGGCAAGTCCGCCGAGCGCCACCACACGCTGGCGAGCAACGCCGCCAACGCCGACTGGAAGACGGAGGCCAAGCGCCTGGCGAAGACGCCGGTCAAGCTCTTCGAGCCCGCGCACCTCCCGGCGGCGGTGAACACCATCCTCTCCCAGCTCTACGAGGCCTATGACGGCTCGGGGGTGCCCCTGGGCACCAAGGGCGAGGACATCTCGCTGGGGGCGCGGATCGTCGCGGCGGTGGACAGCTTCCTGGATCTGACGAAGAACCCGGCCAATGCGCACGGCAAGGTCTTCGCCAAGGCGCAGGCGCTGGACCACCTGCGGAAGAGCGCGGGCGTGCTCTACGATCCGGTGGTGGCGGACATCGTCGGGCAGGTGCAGAGCGGCGAGCTGCTGCGCCACCGCATCGTGCAGGACGGGCGCCAGGTGCTCATCGCCGAGTCCGACGAGGCGACGCGCACGGACATGCTGGAGTCGGTGCTGCGGCAGGGGCTGGTGGTGCACGCGTTCTCCTCGCTGGATGGCGCGGTGGACGCGCTGGCGCAGCGCGAGTGCGACGTGCTGGTGGTGAGCCTGCGCTTTGGCATCCAGGACGTGATGGCCCTGCTCCAGTACGCACGGGGCATACCGGAGTGCGGAGGGCTGCCCATCCTCGTGCTCGGGGAGCCGGACGCGCCGACGCGGGACCGGCTGCTGATGGCGGGCGCTACGGCGGTGGAGTCCTCGTCGGACACGGACGCGGCGGCGAAGCGGGTCCGGGAGCTCCATGACGACCGCATCCTGCACAACGGGCCGGCGCGCGTGGTGCAGGGCAGCTACGATGAGCTGCCCCAGCTGGAGCTGCTGAAGACGCTGGCCACCGGGAAGAAGTCGGGGCGCCTCCACCTGCGCCACCACTCGCTGGAGGGCTATCTGCACCTGGAGCACGGCAAGGTGGTCTACGCCTCCTATGCCGGCCAGTCCGGTGAGGCGGCGATGCAGGCGCTGCTGAAGCTCAAGCAGGCGGACTTCCAGTTCGATCCGGACTCGCTGCTGCTGGAGATGCCGCACCTGGACAAGGATCTGGCGGTGGTGACCAAGGAGCTCACCACACGCAAGGCCGCGAGCGCGTAGCCCAAACGGAAGGGGGGAAGGGCTTTGGATTACGAGAGGCTCTACGAATACCGATTCCGAGACGTCAACCAGGACACGCGAGCGGCCGTGTGGAAGGAAATCGCTCAGTTCATCTACGGCGCGCTGGGAAGTCCGCGGAGAGTTCTCGATCCTGCGGCGGGCCGCTGTGAGTTTCTGAATGCCATTCCTTCAGAAGAGCGCTGGGGCGTCGACACGGGAGCCTATGCCCCAAAACATGCAGCTCCGGGTGTGAAGACTCTGGTCTCAGACATCTTCAAGGCGGAGCTCCCTCCGAACTACTTCGACGCTGTCTTCGTCTCAAACTTCCTTGAGCACTTGAACAGCCGCGAGGAGGTGGCGGCCTTTCTCGAGAAGATGCACGGCGTTCTAAAGCCGGGCGGTCAAATCGCGGTTGTCGGACCGAACTTCAAACACTGCCAAGAGGAATACTTCGACTGCGGGGATCATAACCTGGCGCTCACCGAGGTCTCGACTGCAGAGCTGCTCTACGCAGCGGGATTTCAAGTGGAACGAGTCCACGGGCGCTTTATCCCCTACTCATTTCGAAGCCGGCTTCCGGTACGGCCCTTCCTTGTGCGCCTCTACCTCAAGATGTCCCCGGCGTGGCGCGTGCTCGGCAAGCAGTTCATGATCCTCGCCAGGAAGTAAGACAACCGAAGAGCGGTGCGATCAGGCCACCGGGAGCCCGAACAACCCCGAGGCTGTGGCGGTGGTGATGGCCGCCAGTTCCTCCAGGGTGACGCCCTTCAGCTCGGCCACCTTGCGCGCCGTCTCCACCACATGCGCGGGCTCGTTCTTGCGCCCCCGGTGCGGCACCGGCGCCAGGAAGGGGCTGTCCGTCTCCACCATCAGCCGCTCCAGCGGCGTGAAGCGCACCGCGTCCTGCAGCGCCTCCGTCTTCTTGTAGGTCACCACGCCCGACAGGGAGATGTGGAACCCCAGGTCCAGGTAGCGCCGCGCCGCCGCCGTGTCCCCAGTGAAGCAGTGGATCACCCCTCGGCGGAGCCCCTCCTCGCGGAGGATCGCCTCGCAGTCCTCGTGGGCGTCCCGCACATGCACCACCAGGGGCTTGTTCAGCGTGCGCGCCAGGGCGCACTGGCGCCGGAACACCTGCGCCTGCACCTCCCGAGGGGAGCGATCGTAGTAGTAGTCCAGCCCCGCCTCCCCTACCGCGCGCAGCTCGGGCCGGGCACACGTGCGCTCCAGCGTGGCGAAGTCCTCCTCGGTAGCCCGAGCCGCCTCGTGCGGGTGGATGCCCAGCGTGGGCGACAGGAAGTCCGGGTGCGCCGCGGCCAGCTCCAGCGCGTTGCCCCAGTCCCCAGGCCCCTGGAACTGCCCCACCACCACGGCGTGCACCACCCCCGCGGCGCGGGCCCGATCCAGCACGGCCCGGACCTCCTCATAGTCCGCGCGCTCCAGGTGACAGTGTGCGTCGACGAGTCTCATGGCTTCTCCTGCAACAGCTCGGCGAGCTCCTCGCGAGCCTCGGGGGAGGTAAAGGTGGAGACGGCGGCCTGCACGCGCGCCTGCCCCTCGGGCAGCCCGAGCCGCCAGATGCCCTCCGCCGCGTCCAGCCGCAGATCCTCGTGCGCGCTCGTGTCCTCCAGCAGCGCCAGCAACCACGGCAGCGCCTTCGGATCCCCCAACAGCCCGAGCCCCCGCGCCGCGGGCCCCCGGCACAAGTCCTTCGGATCCTCGAGAATCGCGCGCAGCCGCTCCAGGGCTCCCGGGGCCTTCACCTCCCCGCACAGCTCCACCGCGAGCGCCCGGTCCGTGCTCCACTTCTTCTGCGTGCGCTTCAGGAGGTGCACCGCCCCCTCGGCCTCGCCCAGCCGCGCCAGCACCCCGGCGGCCTGAGTGCGCTCGAAGTGGGGCAGCAGCCACTTCCCGAAGAGGCGCTTCACGGCCGGCAGCGCGCGCGTGTCTCCCAGCTCCGCCAGCGCCCCCAGCGCCCGGAAGCGCAGCAGCTCGTTGTCGAGCGCCTCCACCAGGATCTCCAGCCCCGCGCTGTGCTTCAGCGCCGCCATGCCCCGGGCCGCCTCGAAGCGGACCTCGGGGGAAGGATCCTCCAGCATGGGCGCCAGCGCGCCCCGCAGCTCCGGGAGTGCCAGGTCCGCGATCTGCCCCGTGGCCTCCAGCCGCACGCCCGCGTCCGCATCCGACAGCCGCGCGGTGAGCATGCTGGCCACCTCCGAGGGAGGCAGCACCAGCACGCCCAGCCGTACGCCCGAGCGGCGCACCTCGCCCTGCGCGTCGGCGAGCAGCCGCGTGAGCACCTCGGAGAACTCCGCCGCGCGCGAGGGCTCCTCCTCGACGAGATCGCCGAGGACCTCCGCCGCCTCGGCGCGGGCCTGGGGACGCTTCTCCCGCTCCAGCACCAGCAGCGCGCGATCGCGCTCGGCCCGCCAGTCCATGACGCTCACTTCACCAGGGAGCCGGGAGGTACATCCCCCGGATCCAACAGCGACAGGCCCTTCTCACCGGTCTCGGCCGTCAGCAGCATGCCGCGCGACTCGATGCCCTTGAGCTTGCGCGGCTTGAGGTTCGTCACCACCACCACCCGGCGGCCCGTCACCTGCTCCGGCGTGTACGCCAGGGCGATGCCCGACACGATGGTGCGCGGCGCCGCCTCCCCCAGATCCACCGTGAGCTTGAGGAGCTTGTCCGCCCCAGCCACCTTCTCGGCGGCGAGGATCTTCCCCGCCTTGAGGGACACCTTGGCGAAGTCGTCGTACTCGATCTCGCCGGGCTCACTGCCCCCGCCGGCCCCAGGCGAGGCCTGCGTCGTGGGCGCCTCGGCCGGCTTCTTCTCGACCTTCTCCGCCTTCTTCTCACCCTTCTTCGGAGCCTCCTGCGCGGGCGGCTGCTCGGCGGACGGCGGGATGAGGGCGTTCACCTTCTCCTCCTCGAGCCGCGCCAGCAGCGGCTCGGGCGTGCCGATAGGGCGGCTCCGATCCAGCAGCGGGTAGCGCGCATTCTCCAGCTCCGCGAAGGTGAGCGGCGGCGCGCCCAGCTGCGCGAAGAGCTTCTCCGTCACCCGGGGAATGACGGGCGTCAGCAGCGCGCCCAGCAGGTAGGAGATCTCCGCGGCGTCCGAGAGATCCGCGCGCGCGGCCTCGGGATCCGTCTTCACCTTGGCCCACGGGGCCTGCGTCTGGAGGAAGCCGTTGGCCGACTGGGAGATCTCCACGATGAGCTTGATGGCGTGGCGGTACTCGAGCTTCTCGAACGCCTCCCGCACCTCGGGGACGCGGGCCAGGGCGGCCTCCACCAGCGCCTTGCCTGGGCCCTCCTTGCCTGGCGCGAGCCGCTTCTCCAGCGGCCCCGCCAGCATGGACAGCGCCCGGTTGGCCAGGTTGCCCACGTTGTTGACCAGCTCGCCGTTCACCCGCAGGCGGAAGTCCTTGAGGTTCAGATCGAAGTCCTCGGGCCCCGGCCCCAGGTTCGCCGCGTAGAAGAAGCGCAGGTAGCTCGGATCCAGGTTGTCCAGGTACGTGCGCACGGACACCAGGGTGCCTCGGCTCTTGGACATCTTCTCGCCGTTCACGGTGAGGTGGCCGTGGACCTTGATCTCGTTCGGCACGTGCAGCTCCGCCACCTTGAGCACCGCGGGCCAGAAGAGCGCGTGGAAGTAGACGATGTCCTTGCCGATGAAGTGGACGATGCGAGTCGGGCTGTCCGGGCTCCAGTAGTCGAGCGCGCTCTTCGCCTTCCCCGTCTCCTTGGCCCACTTCTCCGTGGTGGCGATGTACCCGATGGGCGCGTCCAGCCACACGTAGAAGTACTTGTCCGTCTCGCCCGGGATCGCGAAGCCGAAGTACGGCCCATCCCGGCTGATGTCCCAGTCCGCCAGCCCCTTCTCGAAGAAGCCCTGGAGCTGGGTGGCCAGCCCCGAGTGGAGGAAGCCGCCCTTCTGGAGCTGGTCCTGCAGGAAGTGCTCGTGCCGGGACAGCTTGAAGAACAGGTGCGTCGAGTGCTTGCGGACCGGCGGCGTGCCGCACAGCGCGCACTTCGGCTCGATCAGGTCCGTGGGGCTGTACGCCTTGCCGCACTTCTCGCACGCATCCCCGTACTGATCCGCCGCCTTGCAGTTGGGGCAGGTGCCGCGGATGAAGCGGTCCGGGAGGAAGCGCTTGTCCTTCTCGCAGTAGGTCTGCTCGATCTCGCGCTTCTCGATGTCCCCCTTCGCCTTGAGCCGCCCGTAGATCAGCTCGGCGTAGTGGCGGTTCTCCGGGGAGTTGGTGGAGTGGAACCAGTCGACGCTGACGCCCAGCTCCTGGAAGTCCCGCTTGTGCAGCTCGTAGATGCCAGCGACGAACTCCTCGGGCTTGACCCCCTGCTTCGCCGCGCTCAGCTCGATGGGCGTGCCGTGCGTGTCGTCCGCGCAGAAGTAGACAACGTCCCTGCCGCAGGAGCGCAGGAAGCGCACGTAGATGTCGGTCTGGATGTACTCGACGGCGTGGCCGATGTGGATGGGGCCGTTCGCATACGGAAGCGCGCTGGTGACGAGGATCTTCTCCGCCATGAACTCTCCTGAAGGGCGGCGGACTGTAGCCGCTCGACTGCTCCGGGTCATCGGTGCTGATAGGGCCCCTGTGCAGGCCAGGCACCCCGGGTGTTATGGACTCGAAACGATGTGCTCCATCCTGATTCTTCGCCACGTCCACCCGGAGCTGCCCCTCATCCTCGCCGCCAACCGGGATGAGCTCTTCGAGCGGCCCACTGCCGGCCCCCAGCTGCTCCCCGGCACGCCTCGCATCTTCGTCCCGGGCCTGGACCAGGTCCGGGGCGGGACGTGGATGGGGGTGACGGACACGGGCTTCTTCGTGGGGCTGACGAACCAGCGCGGCTCGCAGACCCTGGGCGTGGCCCCCCGCTCGAGGGGCGAGGTGGTGCTCCAGACCCTCCGCGCCGGCAGCCTGGAGGCCGCCGAGCGCTACCTCGACACGGTTGATCCCGCGGCCTTCCTCCCCTTCAACCTCCTCTATGGGGATGCCCTCCAGCTCCGCGTCGCCTATGCCCGGCCCTCCTCGGGGCGGCTCCTGCGCGAGGACGTACCGGACGGCATCCATGTGCTGCCCAACGACGAGCTCGACTCCCCGGCGCTCCCCAAGGTGGCCCGGGCCCGGCTCCTCGCCGCCGAGCACGCGCGCCTCCCCTGGCCCGAGCTGGCCCTCCGGCTCCAGGAGCTCCTCGCCGACCACCACCTCCCACCGGACGAGCAGCTCCCCGCCCTCCCGCCAGGTGCCCCCTTCTCGCGCGAGCTGGCCCGGCAGCTCCAGGCGCTGTGCATCCACACCCCGGCCTATGGGACGCGCTCCTCGGCCCTCCTGGCGCTTTCTCCGGGCCGGGTGGCCCATCTCCTGGCCTCCGAGTCCCCGCCGTGCCATGCGGCATTCCGCGACTTTTGGAGCCTGCTTGCACCACTGTGAGGGGGACTGTCCCCCTCACCTCGGGGGACGGAGGCCAATGGGTCACAGAAGACCTGGCTAAATTGTCTCTCAGTGGAACTATTCGGGTAATACTGCCCAAGAAACGCGGATCAACAGCATGTGAGGTTGATAAGACTCACGAGTCATCGATGACCCTCGATTTTCGCGGGGTTTCCCAGGGAGACATGGTGGCCCGTGACTTGCTAGCCACCCTCCGGGTCCTTTCATGGCCAAGATCCTCATCGTCGACGACGAAGTCCAAGTGGCCAGCGCGCTTCGGCGGCTGTTCCGACGGGAGGGGTTTGCCGTGGAGGTGGCCTTCAACGGGGAGGAGGCGCTCCAGAAGCTCGTCACCTTCGATCCGGACCTGGTCATCTCCGACTTCCGGATGAAGGGGATGAATGGCGCGGAGCTGCTCGAGAAGGTGCTGCGGGTGGCTCCCCGGGCCGTGCGGATCCTGCTGTCGGGCCATGCGGACCTGTGGAGCAGCTCGCCGACGTCCTCGGCCCAGGCCGTGTCCCACTTCATCAGCAAGCCCTGGGATGATGATCACCTGGTCTCGCGCGTGAGGACGCTGCTGGGGGGCTCCCAGGAGCCTTCAGCGTCCACTCCCTGAGTGTCTGCCGAGGCCCTCTGGAGGCGGGCCCCCCGAACCGGCGAGGCGGAGCCAGGAACCCGGCTGCGGTAGCCCCGCGCCCGGGTAGACTCCTCCGCCCATGAATGAAGCCATCCGCGAGCTGGGCCAGCAGCTCGAGTCCGCTGACCCCTATGAGCGGGAGACGTCCGCCCTGGAGCTCGCCGAGCTCGAGGATCCCCAGACGGCGCCCTTCCTCGCGCGAGCGCTCACGGATGAGGAGGCCTCCGTCCGCCGGTGGGGGGCCTATGGGCTGGCGAAGCTCGGCCGCCCGGAGCACGTGCCGGCCCTGCGCCGCCTGCTGGAGAAGGATCCGGACCTCCGGGTGCGCGTCCAGGCTGCCGCTGGGCTGGCGCGGCTGGGAGAGCGAGGAGCGCTCGAGAAGCTGCCCCAGTACCTGAGCGCCCCCTCGCTGGACGTCCGGCGCGACGCGGCCGAGGTGCTCTTCGCCCTGTCCGGTCCCCCTCCGCTGCGCTCCCTGCTGAAGCCCCTGCTCACCGCCCGGGACGAGCCGGCCCGCGCCTGGGCCGCCGCGATGCTGCACACCCTGGGAGAGGCCGAGGCGTTCTCGAAGTGGCGCGGCGCCCTGGCCTCCCCCGAAGGCCGCCTGGACGCGGTGCTCGCGGCCCCGCTCATGCGCGAGGCCCGCGCCGTCCGCGAGCTGCTGCGGCTCATCGTCGAGCTGCCCCAGGAGGAGCTCGAGGCCGCCCAGGAGGAGGTCACCCTCCAGGAGCTGCTCGGCGAAGCGCTCCAGCTGTCCGGCCTGGACACCCTGCTCGGGGGCGCCGAGGCGGATGAGGAGCTCCGGGCGGATCTGCTCATCCTGCTGGGCCGCCACCAGCACCTCGTCCCGGAGCTCGCGGACGAGCTCACCGAGCTCCTCTCGCAGCGCTCCCCGGAGAAGCTGGGCGGCGAGCTGGCGCAGCTGCTGGCCACCCGGGAGCCAGAGGAGCGCGCCCAGATCTTCGCGGTGCTCGCCGCCCTCTTCCCCGAGGCCGCCCTCCCCACCCTGGTCGAGCTGAAGGGCGCGGAGCGCGAGGAGGCGCTGCGGGCAGTGGCCCAAGCCGCGGGAGAGGCGGCGGGCGAAGATCCCCGGCTCGTGGAGCTCACCGAGCTGCTGCGCGCCACGCCCTACGGCCACCACTTCGAGGGGCTGCCCACGGGGCCCCAGCCGCGCCAGTCCAAGCGTTCCCGGGCTGATGCCTCCTCGGCAGCGAGGACGATCGAGGAGATGCCGGCGGTCTCGCTCCCCTCCACGGCCACGGCCACCCGGGAGATGGAGATCCCGGAGGTCGACGAGCTGAGCAGGACCGCGACCCAGGAGCTGGAGCTCCCAGAGGTGGGCCTGTCGGGAGCACTCGAGGACGGAGAGGAGGAGTGGGACCCGACGGTGCCGCCGGAGCCCGAGGCGGTGGCGCAGCGGGCGCTCGTGCTGGGAGGGTTGCTGCGACGCCTGGCCCTGGAGGAGCGGCTGGCGCGGGGGAAGGATCCGGCGGCCCGGGAGGAGGGCCTGCGAATCCAGCAGTGGATGGACGAGGAGGGCCTCTTCGCCACCCTGGGCGTCACGGGCCTGGAGCTGCTCGAGTCCGAGCCCGGCACCTGGTCCGAGGAGGATCGGCAGTCCATTGCCTGGAGCGCCGAGGAGCTGCACCTGCTCCTGTGGGCGCTGAAGCAGGGGAAGCTGCCGCCCCTGGAGGCCCGGGTGGAGGCGGCGCCGCTGCTGGAGCGCGTGCCGTTGTTGAAGAATCCCCAGCCCTTCCTGGAGTCCGCCGAGCTGCGCTTCGGCGAGGAGATCGAGGCGCAGCGCGACCGCTGGGAGGTGCTGCTGGAGTGCGCCCGGTACGAGTCCCTCGCCCGAGGCATCGCGTCCGAGCCGGCGATCGCGGAAGGAGATCCCGATCTGGAACTGCTGCTCGAGTCCGCCGAGGAGGTAGGGTTCGATCGGAAGGCCGTGGCCGCGAAGCACGGGAAGGGCCGCGCCGTGGCGGAGGGGCTGCGCCACTGGTCCCGCCACCTCGTCACTCAGCTCCAGGAGGAGGGGCTGCTGCCCGGCAAGCCCGGCGAGGGGCTCGTCTTCCAGGGCAAGCGCCTGCACGAGATGAATGAGGAGGCCCTGGGCTCGCTGCTCGGGCTGGCCCATGGGCGCTTCCAGGCCCTGGAGTGGCTCGCCGCGGGTGACGTCGCCGTCCCCGAGGGAGAGGACGAGGCCGGCTGAGGCCTGGGCCTGGCTTGGGGCTCAGGCCGGCTTGGCGCAGAGGCTCCAGAGCAGCCGCTCGATGACGAGCTTCCCGCTCGCGGAGGACTTGAGCTCCAGGTCCGCCTCCGCACAGGCCACCAGCCCGCGCAGCAGCTCCCGGCGCTCGTAGCGAGCCGCGGCCTGCATGCTCAGGAACGCGGCATAAGGGTGCGGAGCCCGGCCCTTGGCGGCCTTCGCCTCCTGCTCGATCTTCGGGAAGATGCGCGACTTGAAGTCATCGAACGAGCGCGGCACCGAGCCCTTGGCGTACTGGCTCAGCCGCTCGTGGTTCTCCAGCAGCCCGCGGACGATGGAGGCCACCGCACCTAGCAGCTGCAGCGCGTGCGTCCCCTGCCCCATCGCATCCTCGGCGTAGCCCAGCGCGCCCTTGAGATCGCGCTTCTGGAGCGCCTCGGACAGCTCGAAGTACTCCTCCTCGCGCGCGTGGTGCACCAGCAGCGCCACGTCGGAGAGCTCGATGGTGGCGCTGTCTCCCGCGTAGACGGCCAGCTTCTCCAGCTCCGACTGGAGCAGGCGGATGTTGCCGCCGACCCGCTCCTTGAGCTGCTCCAGCGCCCCGCGGCCCAACTTCTTCTTGAAGGGCGCCAGGAACTCCGTGGCGATCTCCGAGAGATCCAGATCCTTGTGGCGCGCGGCCACCTTGCGCTCGATGAGGTGGCCCGCGTCCTTCGCCAGCTTGAGCAGCGGGCTCTTCGCGTCCACCTCCGTGGCGGCCAGCACCAGCGAGTGCCCCTTGGGCACCCCCTTCTGGAAGAGCTCCAGCAGCGCCGAGGCATCCCCCTCGGGAGCGGTGATGCGCTCCTCGCGGCAGAACGCGGCGGCCTCCTTGAGGAAGCCCAGATCCACCTCGGCGAGCTCCACGTCCAGCTCCGACTTCCACTCCTCCACCGAGGGCGCGCCCGGCGCACCCGGATCGAGCTGATCCACGCCCCACCCGGCCCGCGCCGCCAGCGCCAGCAGCCGACGGGCGCCCTCCTTGCGCTTGCCCGCCTTCCACGCCTCGCGCGCCTTGCCCAAGGCGTCCCCGCGCCCCTTCTTCGGAGCGAGGAACTCGGGGTCGCGCACCAGCACCACCTTGCGGCCCGGGAAGAGCGGCATGGTGGCCAGCTCCTGCGCCACCTCGCGCGGCGAGCCCGCGTCCAGCACCGCGAAGTTCAGCCCCATGGAGGCGTCCGGCACGAGCGCCTTCACCAGCTCGTCCGCGCCCTTGCGCACCAGGTACTCCTCGCCCCAGAGCAGGTACAGCGGCGCCACCTTCCCCGCCTTCACCTCCGCCAGGACGTCGTCCATCTCCTCGCTCACCGGACCTCCCGCATCAACAGCTCCAGCAGCATCCTCTCCAGCTGGAGCCGGGGCGAGCCATTGCGCGCGATGGCGGCCAGAGCGCGCTCGAAGAGCCAGGTGCGCCGGTGCAGCTCCGTCTCGGACGTGCGGGCCGCCACCGCGCGCGCCTGCTCCTTCATATCCAGGTTCGCCAGCCCCTCCACCCCCGCCTTCAGCAGCGCCACATCCCGCGTCCAGAGGGACAGGAGGGCGAGCGCCTGCTCGGCATCCTCCCGCGAGCCGCCGTACTCCTCCGCGAAGCGCAGCGCCGGCAGCGCGTCATCCGGCTTCAGGGCCTCGAAGCGGGTGATGATCTCCTTGCGCTGGGCGAGCCCCTCCACGTCCAGGCTCAGCGCGCGCCCCAGGCTGCCCCCGGCCATGACGGCCGCGAGCGCCGCCGTCTGCGGATCCAGCTTGCGCTCCTGCTGGACGCGCTGGGCGACGAGGTCCACCGGCAGCGGGCCGAAGTGCACCTTGCTGCAGCGGCTGCGGATGGTGGGCAGCAGCCGATCCATGGAGGCAGCGACGAGGATGAGCGTGGTCTCCGCCGGCGGCTCCTCCAGCGTCTTGAGGAAGGCGTTCTGCGCCTGATCGTTCATCCGGTGGGCGGAGGTGATGATGGCCACCTTGCGCCGGGACTCGAGGCCGCGCAGGGCCAGCCGCTCCTGCAGCCCGCGGATCTGCTCCACGCGGATGTCCCGGCTGGGCGTGCCGGTGAAGTCCGAGCGCCCCGCGAGCCCGCGCGCTACCCGCTCCTCATCCGGCATCACCCACGTCACGTCCGGGTGGAGCCCCTTGACGATGCGCAGGCAGCTGGCGCAGGTGCCGCACCCCACCTCGGGCTGCTCCGGACAGGTGAGCGCCTGGGCGAGCCCTACCGCGGCTAGCTCTTTGCCCACGCCCTCTGGCCCGGCGAACAGGTAGGCATGGTGGACGGCACCACTGCGCAGGGCCGCCAGGAGTGCATCAATCGCGCGGGGCTGTCCGACCACGGTGGCCAGCGTCATGGTGCGTGTATGTCCGGTCGCGCCCTGGGCGTCAACCGCCTGCTTGACCCTCGCGGAGCGGCTCGGTCAGAGTTTCCATGTCTTGCTTCCCTTCCTGCAGAGCAATCTCTCCCTGGTCGTCGGCGCCGTGCTGGTGGTCCTCCTGTTTGGGCTCCACGCAGCCAGCGGGGACAAGGATTTCCGGCGAGACCTGCGCGGTGCCATCCGCTTCCTGATCGCGTTCCTGATCCTGCGCCTTGGAGCATGGGCCATCCCCCATGAAGCGCCGCGCTCCTTGGAGAAGCTGGTCCGCGTGGGGTGGATGCTCACCTTCGCCTTCGGCGTCATCCGCACCTGCGTGTCGTTGGCGCTGATGGCCATCCGCCTGCGCTCGACGGTGGCGACGCCGAAGATCCTCCGGGACGTGATCGACTTCCTCCTGTACGGACTGGCGGCGCTGCCCATCCTGCAGACGCAGCTCGATCTCGATCTGGGGGGCCTGCTGGCCACCTCCGCGGTGCTGTCGGTGGTGATCGGCCTGGCGCTGCAGGAGACGCTGGGCAACCTGTTCGCGGGCCTGTCGCTGCAGCTGGAGCGTCCGTACCAGGTGGGGGACTTCATCCGCATCGGGGACTACACGGGCCGGGTGATGCAGATCGGCTGGCGGGCCACGCGCATCATCACCATGCGGCGCGAGAGCATCACCCTGCCCAACAGCAAGGTGGCCAAGGAGGTCGTCAAGAACTTCTCCTTCGCCTACGAGCCGGTGGCCATCGACATCTACATCGGCCTCTCGTACGACACACCGCCCAACCAGGTGAAGGAGGCGGTGCTGGACGTCATGAAGGAGGTCCCCACCCTCCTCCAGAATCCCCCGCCGCAGTGCCGGACCTGGGCGTTTGACGAGTCGTCCATCCGCTACCAGCTGCGCTACTGGGTGGCCGACTTCGCCCACGCCGACAACACCATGGAGGAGCTGTACACGCGGCTCTGGTACCGGCTGCGGCGCGAGAACATCGAGATCCCCTTCCCGCAGCGCGTGGTGCACGCGCGCGGCGAGCTGGCGGCCCGGCCCGAGTTCTCCTCGGAGACGGTGGTGGAGCTGCTACGGGCGGTGGATCTGTTCTCGGTGCTCAGCCAGGCGGAGCTGGATCAGCTCCGCCGCGATCTGGTGGCGCGCCGCTTCGGCAAGGGCGAGCGGGTGATCGAGGAGGGCGAGGAGGGCCGCACGTTCTATCTGGTGGCCTCGGGCGAGGTCTCCGTGCGCACCGGCAAGGGCCAGGAGGTGACGCGGCTCAAGCGGGGCAGCTACTTCGGCGAGATGTCGCTGCTCACCGGCGAGCCGCGGGCGGCCACGGTGGTGGCGGTGGAGGACGCGGTGCTGCTGGAGCTGGATCGGCCGGCGTTCGCGCGGATGTTCGTGTCACAGCCTGGGCTGGCGCGGCAGCTCTCGGCCTTGCTGGCTCAGCGGCGCACCCAGCTGCGCGCGGTGGCGGAGGCCGGCGGGGGCGGAGTGGATCCGGCCCCCGAGGCGGGCCGCATCCTCGGCCGCCTGAGGCAGATCTTCGGCCTGTCCGCGCAGGACTGAGAGGAACCTGGAAGGCTCCTCCCGCCTCGCCCTCAGCGAATCACGATCGGCGCGCCCGGTGCCCCCGAGGCTCCTTTGAACGAGACCGGGTTGTAGACGTAGAAGAACTCGTAGGAGCCCCTCCCCGCGTCCGGCCCCCGGGCGTGCTCGCTGGCCAGATCGTTGGCGAGCGCGCTCAGCTTGAGCGACTCGTGCATGAAGATCCCGCTCTTCACCAGGAGGTGGTGGTGGACGGGGAAGAGCACCTCGGGCGTGGCTGGCGGCGGGGGCGGCGACACCTCCAGGCCCCAGTTGTCCGCGCCCACGCAGGCCACCTTCCGGGAGGACAGCCAGATCGACACCTCGAGCCCCAGCCCCGGCGCGGCCAGGCCCAGGCCCGGGGTGAGGTAGTAGCCATTGTCCGGGCTCTCCCACATCTCCTCCCAGCCCGTGCGGAAGAGCACCACGTCTCCCTCGCCGATGTCGGCCTCCGTCATGCGCTGGGCCGCGAGCGTCCGCCGGACCATGGCCAGCGTCACCTCCTGCCCCGGCACCATCGTCTGGTTGCCGTTCGCGTAGCGCTTGATGTCCAGGAGCACGCCGCGGGTGACGAAGGGCTTCACCTTCTCGACGCCCAGGTGCCGCAGCCCGTCGGTCCCGAGGACCTGGGCCCCCGTGAACCCGTTGTAGTACAGCGCGTCCGTGAGCGCGTCGCTGCCCGGCGCGAGGATCGCGAAGTGCCCGAGCGCGTCGAACTGCGTCCCCATCTGGGTGATCTCCCCGTGGAGCATCTCGGTGTTGACGATCTGCCGGGCGAGGTGTTGCTCCGGCTTCCGGTCCTGCACCAGGCCGAAGTTGCCGGGGAACATCGGCATCGAGGACTCGTAGACGTGGCCGAGGTTGTAGACCTTGCCCTGCTTGATCAGCTTCTTGGCCTCGAGCACCTTGGCGGGCGTCTGGGTGTTCGACTGGCCCGCCTCGTCACCGGGGCCCCAGGGCGACGGCCCCGGATAGGGATTGTAGGCCTGCGCGGATGAGACGCCGGCAGCGAGACCACCGGCCAGCACTACGAGCCGCATGCACTGCTTCCACCTGACAGAGATCCGCGTCATGACTGCTTCCCCCGGGTGACCCAGCCTGCGTGGTGAACCATGCCCGTGCCGCAGGCCTCACGGAGACCCGGCGGGCACCGACAGCCTGCCTATGCCGCCACCCGTTGCGCCTCGCCGAGGTAGCGCATGACGAGCAGCGTGACGTCATCCTCCGGCTGCGGAGCCCACTGCAGCACGAGCTCGAAGAGCGCATCGCGGATCTCCGTCGCCGGCGCCCCGGCTCGCCGTTGCAGCTCGGCGGCGATGCGGTCCAATCCGAGCCGCTCGCGCCCCACGTTGGGCGCCTCGGTGGCCCCATCCGTGTGCAGCAGCAGCAGATCCCCCGCGCCCAGGCGGAAGGTGCTCGTCCGGAGGAACGGGCCGACATCCCTCGTGGCGCCGAGCCATGTCCCCGTCGTCTCGAGGCGCTCGAGGGTGCCGTCCGCCCGGCAGATGATCACATCCTCGTGGGCGCCGGCCATCTCGACACGGCCGTCCGGGTGGAACCGCAGCAGCGACAGCGTGACGTGCTCATCGCTGTGCAGGCGCTCCCGGATGTTGTCCTGGAGGAACGTGTTCACCGCGCGCAGCACGTCGTGCGGCGCGAGATCCGGGCGGTGCTCGAGCAGGGCGGAGATGCCGCTCTGCACCATGAGCATGACCAGGCCGCTCGTCACCCCGTGCCCCGCCACATCGCCGATGCCAATCCAGCACCCCCCATCCGGCGTGGGGCGCACGTCGTAGTAGTCCCCGCCCATGGTGGCCACCGGCACCATCCTCGCGGAGATCTCGTACCCCGGCACCTGCCTCGGGGCGGGGAGGATGGAGCTCTGGATGCGCCGGGCGATCTCCATCTCCTTCAACAGAGGAGCCACCGCGGCGCGCCGCTCGGACTCGACTCGCGCGGCCTGGCTCTCCTCGAGGCCCCGCGTCATCGCGTTGAAGGCGTCGATGAGCTGCGCCAGCTCGCCCTCCGCGGGCATCTGCACCACCACTCCAAGCTCGCCCTGCGCGACCCGGGCACTCGCCTTCGAGAGCGCGAGGACGGGCCGCATGGCGTTGCCGACCAGCCGCCAGGCCAGCCACACGAGCGCGGGCACGAGCACCAGCGCCGCGATGGCCACCATGGTCCACACGCCATACCAGGCGGACGAGTCCACCACGGCGCGAGGGATGAAGTAGAGGACCCTGTGCGGGAGGTGGGTCGTCGCGGGGCGGATGGCCGAGAAGCAGACATAGGACGGGAGAGGCACCTCCCCCTCGCCCTTCCCGTACGTCCCCCGGTACCCCTCGTAGCCCCGCACCCGCAGCACGTACGCCCCGCAGCGGGAGTCCTTGGGGCCTAGCGCCGTGAGCTCCTGCTGCAAGTCCTCGGGGAGCCACACCTCCGCGGAAGCCCCGCCCGGGCGGCGGAGCGTGGAGACCAGCGGCCGCCCCGGCGCCCAGAGGATGAGCTCATTGTCCGCCAGCGCCCGGTGCTCGCCGAGGTACTGCGCATCCACGGGCCGCCAGAGCACGAGCCGCCCGTCGCCGAGCGGCCGCGACCAGGCGAGGACCACGTCCTCACCGCACCCCACCCACCGGCCCGAGTCCGCACCCGCCGCGTCCTCCCAGCCCTGGGCGAGCTCCCCGCAGCCCTGCCCGTCCGAGTGCCACTCCTTGCCCTCCGGCCCCAGGTAGCTCCACCGCACCCCGCTGCCCTCGAGGACCGGAGCGAGCTCCTCGTGGAGCCGATCCTTCACCGGCTCCCGGGTAGCGGCCTGCACCACGGGGTTGCGCAGCAGCGCCGTGCCCAGGCGGCGGAACACCTGCACGCTGTTGGCCTCCTGCATGCCGGAGGCCTCCTTCTCGCTGAAGCGGAGCCACTCCATGGCCGCGCGCCAGGTGCCGAAGAAGCTGAAGCCTCCCGTCAGGAGGATCTGAGCGGCGAGCCCGGCCACCAGCATGCCGCTGATGGCGAGCGTCCACCGGCGCTTCAGCGAGCGCCCCGCCAGGCCGGCGCCAGGGGGGCTCTCAGGAGGCATCGCGGGCCTCGATCGTGACGGAGCCGGGGGCAAAGCAGCTGAGCGCCATCAGGCTGGCCTTCTGCCACCGCACGCGCGGGCTGCTGAGGAAGCGCACGGCATAGGAGCTCTGCCCCTGCACCTCGCGCAGCAGGTTCAGCCACGTCACCAGCCGCTTGAAGCAGGAGGAGTTCATGAACTCCAGCTTGACCAGGTCCACCGTCACCTCGCGAGCCCCCAGCCGGAGGGCCTCGTCGTGCACGCGCGCGAGGAAGGGACCCAGCAGCTCGCTCACCTGCAGCTCGGCGCTGCCGAGGAAGGCCAGGCGGACAGCGTTCTCCTCGCGGGTGGCGAAGGCCTCGAAGCCCGGCTCCTTGATGGCCGGAATGTCCAGTGCGCTCGTCATGACAGCCTCGAGGGGCACGTGGTGCGGGCGGTGATCTCCACCCACTCCCCTTGAACGGTGTGGCTCAGCTGCATCTCGCCTTCGACACGGATCCGCGTCAGGCCCAGGCCCGAGCCCTCCTCCTGCCGCGCCGTCTGGCCCATCATCTGGAGGTAGAACTGGAGCGGATCAGGCGCCTGCCCCATGGCATCCAGCAGCCGGGACAGCTTGTCGATGTCCGCCGGCCAGGCGGGGTTGCCGATCCGCACCGAGATCAGCTTCTCTCCCGCCACGTCGCGCAGCTCCACGGCCAAGCGGGCCTCGCTCCCCGAGTTGTGCCGGACGGCGTTCTCCATCAGCTCATGCGTGGCGAGCGCCACGCGCGCGACGACCTCCGCATCCTCGAACACCTCGCCGTAGAAGTCCGAGACGAAGCGCCGGACGATGGGGACGAGGCGGATGTTCGGAGTGAACTCGAGCTCGAAGAGATAGGTGTCGCCCTTGCGTGCGCTTCGGAATTCAAAGCGCGCATCCTCGGGTGCGGCAGCAGAAAATCCTGGTGGCAAGGACATGTCACCCCCTTTGACGAGCCGAGAATAGCACGCAAACCGAGCTTGATTCGCCACCCGCCTCGCCGCTGTGCCTTGTGTGATCAGCAGGGACAGCCGCGCAGTCAATCCGACCTGGGTACCAGCCAAAGTCCCTGGGTCATTGGTGAACCCTTCCTCTGCGCCCTGCTCTGGCCCGACACTATGCTCTCGGCCAGTGCCAGCAAGTGTCTGGGGACATGAGCACCGAGAGCATGTGGACACAGCGTCTGGTGACGCAGCAGCTCGAATTTCTCGAGATCATCGAGAACATCCCCGACGTCATCGTCATCGTTCGCCCGGGTGGGGAGATCCGGTTCGCCAACGTGCGCGCGGCGCGCACCGTGGGAGCGGCCTCGGCGAGCGGGCTGCTGGGCACGAACTTCGTGGAGCTGCTGGTGCCCGAGGATCGGGAGCGGGGCCAGCGGCTGCTCTCGCAGCGTCAGCTGGTGGCGGTGGACGGCGGGCGCGCGGAGCTCCGGCTGCTCCGGGAGGGCCGGGAGCCCGCGGTGGTGGAGGCCTCCTTGCTGCGGGAGATCGACTTCGACGACGAGCGCTCGCTCCTGCTGGTGGCGCGGGACATCACCGAGGAGCGGCAGCTGCGCCTGCGGTTGCAGCTGGCCAACCAGCTCGCCTCCGTGGGCACGCTGGCGGCGGGGGTGGCGCACGAGATCAACAACCCGCTCTCGTTCGTGGCCGCGGCGCTGGTGTTCGTGCAGGAGAGCGTGGGGGTCCTGGCGGCGCGCCCCTCGCCAGAGCAGCTGTCGGAGGTGCGCCAGTCCCTCACGGAGGCGCTGGAGGGCACGAACCGCATCCGGGACATCGTGCGCGATCTGAAGACCTTCTCGCACAGCGCTCCGGAGGCGGGCCAGCGCGCGAACCTGCGTGCCGCGGCGGAGTGGGCGCTCAAGGTCACCGCGCACCAGCTGCGCCACCGCTGCACGGTGCGCCAGGCGTTCAGCCCCGTGCCGGCGGTCGCGGGCAACGAGGCGCGCTTTGGCCAGGTGCTGGTGAACCTGCTGATGAACGCGGTGCAGTCCTTCCCGGAGGAGCGCACCGAGGAGAGCTTCCTCCGCGTGGCCACCTTCACGGATGAGCGAGGCAGGGCCATCGTCGAGGTGGAGGACAATGGCCGCGGCATCCCGCCGGAACACCTGGCGCGCATCTTCGATCCGTTCTTCACCACCAAGCCCGTGGGACAAGGCACGGGGCTGGGGCTCGCGATCTCACACGCCATCGTCGCGGAGGCGGGCGGGGAGATCCAGGTGCGCAGCCAGGCCTCCTCCGGCACCTGCTTCCGCGTGGTGTTCCCCCCGGCAGTGCCCGCTCCCGTGCGCGACGGAGCCTCCCTCGCCCCGGCGCAGCGCCAGCGCGCCCTGCGGGTGCTCGTGGTGGATGACTAGCCGTCCGTGGGCTCGGCCCTGAAGCGGACGCTCGGCCGCTACCATGAGGTCGTCGCCACCACCGAGGCGAGACATGCCCTGGAGCAGCTGCGGCAAGGGCAGCGCTTCGACGTCATCCTGTGCGATCTGATGATGCCGCACATGAGCGGGATGGAGCTCTACCGGGTGCTGCAGGAGCAGTTCCCCGCCCTCACGCGGCGGGTGGTCTTCATGACGGGCGGCATCTTCACGGACACGGCGCGGACGTTCATCGCCCAGGCGCCCAACCCCACGATCGAGAAGCCCTTCGATCGCGACCACCTCGAGGCGGTGCTCTCCCGGATTGCTTCCGAGTAGCGCCCTGGGTGCCCGCCCCGCGCCGTGGCTACCGGCGGGCGTAGTCTCCACAGAAACGGGCTGGCGCCTCACACCCCTTCAGGCGCGCAGCCCGGGACCTCCTCCAGCCGGTAGAACACCTGCTTGCCCTGGGCTTGCGCGGTCCGCACCATCTCATCCGCTCCCTGCGAGGCGCCACCGATCCGCAGGCAGGCATCGCAGCGCTCCAGGAGTCGATGCGCGATGGGGTGGAAGATCTCGTTGAAGGTGGCATCGCCCACCTTCTGTGAGCCCGCGGCCTCGACCAGCGGCAGCGCGAACCACTCCCCCACCACGGGCAGGTGCCCGGCGCGGTACAGGCGGAGCGCGATGTCCGTCATCGCGGTGACGTTGGCCTCCATCTTCACCGGGTCATCATTCGTCCCGGAGCGATAGGGACCGGCCACGAGGATCATCAGAGACCGGGCGCGGGAGCTGTTCACGGCGCTCCCCCGGTAGCTTCGGGCCAGGCTCCGGTTGCGCTCCACCTCGTGGACGGACAGGCCCTGCTCGTCTCCAGGCATGCGGATGCCCAGGTTCTGCAAGGCCATCAGCACCTGAAAGAGGACGTTCGGGTCGCGCTCCAGGTGGTGATCGAGCACCTCGTCGAAGAGCGGCTTCAGCGTGGGATCGTGGAGTTTTCCCAGCGCCCACACCGCCAGCCCCGCCGCAGGGTTCTCGATCCACTGGCGGATGAAGCGGGTCAGCGCGTCACGCAGCTTGCGGGCTCCCTCCTCGGAGATCTCCTGCTCGATGACCTCGGGCGGCCATCCCATGGAGCGCGCGAAGTCGTCCGGATCCTGCGCGGTGGCCGAGAGCACTGCCTTCTCGAAGAGGAACGCCGCGTTGAGGAGCACCTCCTGGGCACTCTCGGGTGGGTCGTTCTCCAGCGCTTCCGACAGCTCGTCGTAGAGGCTCATGCCCTCAGAGCCTACTCCCGCCAAGCGTGGGGGCGGCCTTCTTCCCCGGCGCCTTCTTCTCCGGCGCCTTCGCGGGGGCGCTCTTCACGGCCGGAGCCAGCAGCTCCACACGGCCCTCGGGGTAGATCGCCGTGAGCCGGTCGCCTCGGATCTCCAGGGCCGCGAGGTGCCGGCCGTAGCCCGTGCTCAGGCCGGTGTCGATGAACAGCGTCCGCCCCCCGAACCTCACGCCGATGCGCCCGTCTTTCGTGGTCGTGTGCCCCATCACCATCCGCTTCACACCGAAGCGGCTCAGCACCTCGGTGAGCCGCTCGTTCCACTGCGCCTCGGGCGCCAGCGCGTAGCCTCGGAACCAGAGCGGCCCCCCCTGAGCGGTACCCCCGCCTGGGGGGTTGCCGGGGAAGAGCTCCTGGCGCACCCAGCGGTTGAGCTCCGCGAGCGTCTTCGCCGGCACCTCCGGCTGGAGCCCTCCGTGCATGAAGAGCGTCCCGTCGATGCGCAGCACCCCGGGGTGGCCTCGCAGCCACCGGCCATAGCGGCCCTCGAGGCCAAAGGCCTCGCGGTGGCCAGCCAGCCCACGCGGTGTTCCCGGCGCATCCGGTGACAGGCTCTGGTCCGCATACGAGGCCAGCTCCTCCGGCGTGACGTACCGGACATCCCCGAGCATGTTCATGACCTCGTGGTTGCCCAGGAGCGCATGGACGCGCCCACCCGCGGCGAGCGCCTCCCGCTCCAGCCGCATCAGCAGCTCGTAGCAGTCCCGGGTCCGCGGCGCCCGATCCGCGATGTCTCCCGTCTGCACCAGGTGCGCCTTGCCGCCGATCCATCGCCCCTTCTCGTCGATGAGCCCCGCCAGCCGCAGCACCTCCGTCAGCGCCTCCACATCCCCGTGCACGTCGCCCACCGCCACCACGCGCTCCACGCCCTCGAAGGTGTCCGGCACCGCGTCCTCCAGACGAGGTGGGGCCTCGGCCGCGGCCGCCCAGAGCAGCGGCACGAGCAGAAGCACCCCAGCGGCGAGCCGGGCAGGAGCAGGAATGGGAGAGGAGCTCATGGCCCTCCCTATACCGGGTCCACATACGCTCCGTCTCTGGCAAGCCGCTCGACGCCCGGTGAACCACGGGGATGTGGGGGACCTCCCACAGCGGCCGCCTTCCACCAGCGAACACCTGCAGGCTCCACCGTCCGCTATTTCACGCCCCTTTCATCCACGAATCATCGAATGGCCAGGGGATGCCCTTGAGTCGTCTTTCATGGATTGCCGGATTCACTGCAAGGTCGGCAGGCAATCTGATCAATTTTGATCGAAAGGGGTCCCCATGAAGCCCGTGCGAGCTGACGAGTCCCTGCACCGCCGGCAGGTCTCTCGCGTCCCTGCCCTCCTGCGGGAGAGACTCTCACTCCTGGTCCTGGTGACCAGCGCTCTGGCCTGCGGTCCCCTGGAGCCCTCTCCTGAGGCTTCCGAGCCTCTCGGGCCTTCTTCCGGCGCCTCTCAGTTTCAGGACCTGGAAGGCGATAACGGCATGACCCCCAACGGGCTGTCCGCCAACGGGCTGTCCGCCAATGGCCTGTCCGCCAACGGCCTGTCCGTCAACGGCCTGTCCGCCAACGGCCTGGCCACGCTCAGCTTCGCCTCCTGGTTCGGGCAGAGCCCGGCGCACAACGACATGGTGATGCGGTACCTCGTGCGCTGTGCCGCTCCCGCCGACGAGCTCCGCATGTACCGGGATCCTGAGACACAGCTCACCTATAGCTGGCACGGCGGGCTGGGGCTGGCGCCGGGCTGGGCCCACGGATACCCCGCGAGCCTCACGGAGCAGCAGCTCGTCTCCGCGTGCCTGGCCGCCCACGTCAACAAGTTCGGCGTGTCCGTGCCCATCTCCGTGCTGGGCGTGATGGAGACGGGGCGCTACATCCCCTTCACGATGGGCGAGCTCGCCCGCTACTCCCGCCGGGAGGCCTGCTTCTTCGGCAACCTCTTCACCGGCGAGGGGGTCTTCTTCGGGAGCGATGGGCCTCGGCTGCACAACACCGAGAGCTCCTCCCGGGCCTGTGCCCTGTCCAGCGAAGGCAACGCGTGCCCCCCCATCACCTATGCGGGGCGCTGCGATCAGCTCTGCGAGCGGGTGACCCCTGGCGGCTTCTACGCGTCGTGCACGCGCAATGGCGTCACCTACAAGCCGCTGACGACCCGGATCTCCAAGCGGGACATCTACCGGTGCGGAGACGGTGTCTGCCAGTTCACCGAGTCCTGCGGCCGGGGCTCCCGCCCTGACAGTTGTGAGGCCGACTGCGGCCGTTGCGCCGACGAGCACTGACGCCCGGGAGCCCAGCCATGGGATGCTGGGGGCATGGCTCCTCCCCAACGAACGCTCTACCAGTTCCCCATCTCCCACTACTGCGAGAAGGCCCGCTGGCTCCTCGAGGCCAAGGGGCTGCCGTACACCCTCAAGAACCTGATGCCCGGAACGCACCGCGGGTTGACGAAGCGCCTGGCGAAGGGCCGAGGCAGCGTCCCCGTGCTGGTGGATGGCGAGGTGGCGCTGGGTGACTCCACGGAGATCGCCCTGCACCTGGAGCGCACCTATCCCGCCCCCGCGCTGCTGCCGCCGCCCGGCCCGGAGCGCGACCGGGTCCTGGAGCTGGAGGAGTACTTCGACGACGTCGGCATCCACGTGCGCCGCTGGGCCTACGGGCACATCCTCGATGGCGGCGGGAACCTCGGGTTGATGATGTTCGGGGAGTATCCGGCACCCCAGCGCTGGATCGGCCGCCTGATGGTCCCGCTCATCAAGCGCGTCCTCCGGAGCCAGTACCGCATCTATCCTCCGCAGATGGAGGAGTCCCGGCAGAGGGTGCTCGCGGGGCTGGACCGGCTGGAGCGGGAGCTCGGCGGCGATCCCTCGCGCTACCTCGTGGGCTCCTCGCTGACGATCGCGGACATCACCGCGGCGTCACTGCTCTCGGCGATCGTGGCGGCCGAGGGCTCTCCCTACGCGGCCCGGCCGGACATTCCGATGCCCAAGGCGATTGGCCAGCTGGTGGAAGAGGTGCGGGCCCGGCCCGCGGGCCAGTGGGTGCTGCGCCGCTACCAGCAGGACCGCCACAAGGCCGCGCCCCAGCGGCAGGCGGCATGAGCCTCCGGGGCTCGTAATATTTCGTCATCATTCCGAAGCTTTGCAGACATCCGCCCCTGCCAAGGTGACGCTGCGCGACCCAGGGGTGGACTCGTCCGGGCGGGTACACACCCGAGACCCTAGAATCCCTCCAGAGCCTCTGGGCCGCGCTTTTCTTCAGGGGCCGGAGCGATGGATATACAGGCGAGGACGCGCACCATGACCGAGGAGGGGACCGTCCAGGTCCTGCTGGTGGAGGACGACGAGCGGCTGGCGCGCCTCACCGCCCGCTACCTCCAGGAGCATGGGATCGTGGTCACCGTCGCCCGCACCGGCCCCGACGGGCTCGCCGAGGCCAGCCGCCATGCCTATGACGTCGTCCTGCTGGACCTGATGCTCCCCGGCCGGGATGGCCTGGAGGTGTGCCGGGAGCTGCGCACGCGCAGCGACGTCCCCATCATCATGGTCACCGCCCGAGGCGAGGAGATCGACCGGGTGGTCGGTCTGGAGACCGGCGCGGACGACTACCTGCCCAAGCCGTACTCCTCGCGGGAGCTGCTCGCGCGCATCCGCGCCCAGGTGCGGCGGGCCCGGGGACATGCGGGCCCCGCCACCCAGCCCATCCATGCAGGCCGGCTGCAGCTCGATCCGCGCAGCCTCACCGCCACGCTGGACGGCAAGGCCCTGTCGCTGACGAGCTACGAGTTCACGCTCCTGCGCGCCCTGGCCGAGCGCGTGGGGCGCGTGCTCAGCCGCGAGCAGCTCCTGGATCTCGTCAAGGGCAGCGCGGACGAGGTGTTCGACCGCTCCATCGACGTGCACATCTTCCGCCTCCGCCAGAAGCTGGAGGAGGACCCGCGCAACCCCAAGCTGCTCAAGACGGTGCGCGGGGCGGGCTACCTGCTGGCCCGGGGTGACGAGGTATGAGCCCGCGCCGCTTCTGGCTCCCAAGCTCGCTGCTGCTGCGGATCTACCTGGTCGGCATCGCCCAGTTCGTCCTCATCGTCACCGTGGTCATCAGTACGAGGGATCTGATCGCGGAGCCGCCCTCGCGGCGCGGCCCGGAGCAGTTCATGCCCTTCTTCGCCTTGCAGTGGGGTCCGCTCCTGGAGCAGCCCGCGGCGCTGCAAGAGGCGCTGGAGCAGCAGGAGAAGTACTTCGGGCACCAGGTGACGATCCGCGCCTTGGATGGCCGGGTCCTCGCCTCCACCGCCTCTCCCCCGTTCGACCAGGGGCGCACCTTCCGGGAGGGTGAGACTCCCCGCGACCGAGAGCCGCCTCGCGACAAAGAGCCCCACCGCATGATCCTCCCCCTCCCGAAGGACGGGCCGCCGGTGGCGTATGCGGTGATCCGACAGTCCCCTCCTCCTCGCCCACCGCCCATCAACTTCGCGGTGCTCATCTTCCTGGTGCTCGCGTGCACGGCCGTCACCTCCGTGATCTTCGCCCGGACCCTGGCCGTGCCCTTGCAGCGCCTGGCCGAGGTGACGCGCTCCTTCGGCGCGGGCAGCCTGAGTGCGCGCACGGGCCTGCGCCGGCGCGACGAGCTGGGCCAGGTGGCCGTCGCCTTCGACGAGATGGCCGAGCGCATTACCCTCCTTCTGCGCTCACAGAGGGAGCTGATCGCCAACGTCTCGCACGAGCTGCGCACGCCGCTGGCCCGCATCCGCGTGGCGCTGGATCTCGCCGCCGAGGGAGACGAGGCCCTGGCCCGCGAGTCGCTCGCGGACATCACCACAGATCTGACCGAGCTGGAGCGGCTGATCGAGGACGTGCTCACCGCGGCCCGGCTGGATCTCGCCACGGGGCAGACGCCCGGCGCCACACCGCCCCTGCGCCGGGAGCGGGTGGAGGCTCAATCCTTGCTGGACAAGGCCGCCACGCGCTTCCGGACGGCGCACCCCGGCCACGCGCTGGAGGTGAGCGCGGAAGGGGAGCTGCCCACTCTGGACGCGGATCCCGTGCTGCTGCGCCGCGCGCTCGACAACCTGCTGGACAACGCAGGCAAGTACTCCGAGCCCGGCACCCGGGTCCGGCTGCTCGCCCGGCCCACGGACACCGGCCTCCAGCTCGAGCTCACCGATGAGGGGATCGGCATCGATCCGAACGATCTGCCCCACCTCTTCACCCCGTTCTTCCGCAGTGACCGGAGCCGGGCCCGAGCCACTGGAGGCGTGGGCCTGGGGCTCGCGCTGGCCCGCCGCATCGTCTCCGCGCATGGAGGCACGCTCACGCTGGAGAGCCAGCCCGGTGCCGGGACCATCGCCCGCATCGTTCTGCCCGCCGCTCCAGCGCCTCAGGCCGCGGCGGGCCCGCAGCCAGCCAACCCGGGGGGGCGCACCCGTCATCTCTCGTCATGAGGTTCGACGAACCCCGCCCCCGGGGTTGATGGTGACTGAGCAGGCGGCGCGGGGCGGCAGAGCGCCCCAGCCTTCGCGGACGTGGCTCATCTGGAGTATGAGCCTTCCGCCCATGTCCGAGCCGTCTGTGTCATCCCCTGCCAGCTCAACGCCCACGACGGCGGCCCCCGCGCTGCTCCGCCACCTGCCCCGGTGGCTCGCCGCACTCGGCGGGCTGGGCTGGCTCCTGTGGCTCGGCGGCGGAGGGGCGCTGCGGCCCACACACCTCGACTGGTTGATGCGGGAAGACTGGGCGATGAACGCCGTGGGCTGGCTCTTCTTCCGCAACGCGCCCTGGGAGCTCCCGCTCGGCTCGCTGCCCAACCACTTCTACCCGTACGGCACCTCGGTGGCGCTCACCGACAGCATCCCGTGGGCGGCGGTGCTGCTCAAGCCGCTCTCCGGGCTGCTGCCGGTGGACTTCCAGTACATCGGCCCGTGGATGGGCCTGAGCTTTGCGCTGATGGGCTACTTCGGCGCGAGGCTCGTGGAGACGGTGTCGCCGCGCCCGGTGCACCAGGTGCTGGGCGGCGTGCTGGTGGCGCTGGCTCCGGTGCTCGGCGCTCGCTTTGCCCACCCTGCCCTGACCACGCACTGGCTGCTGGTGGCGCTGCTGTGGCTCAACCTGCGCGGTGCACCCGACATGCGCACGGCCTGGCAGCTCCTCGCACTCGCGGCCTTCTTCAACGCCGTAGGCGCTGGGACACACCCCTATTGGGTGGCCATGATCTTCCCCCTCACACTGGCGCTGGGGGTGCGGCTGGCCCTGAGCCGGGTACTCAGCCCCGTGCGTGTGGCGGTGGCGGTCGGCGCCATCGCGGCCATGGACGCCCTCCTCTTCTCCGCCTTCGGCTACTTCAGTGGACCCGGGCTGGGCGCGGAGGGCTTCGGCGACTTCTCGTCGGACCTCGCCACGCTCATCAACCCCATGGGCTGGTCGAGGCTGCTGCCGGCCCTGCCGGCCACGCCTCGACAGGGCGAGGGCTACGGCTACCTGGGCACCGGCGGGCTGCTGCTGGTGGCCCTGACGCTGGCCAGCGTGGCACGGCGCTTCCGCGAGGCGCGGGAGCTCCCCTGGCGCCGGGTGGTGCCAGCACTGGTGGTGGGGCTCGCGCTGGCGGTCTACGCCCTGTCCTGGCGCGTGACGTGGCTGGGACGGCCCGTGGTGGACCTGGGCGGGCTCTACGCGCCGTTCGCGGGGCAGACCTCGGCGTTCCGGGCGTCGGGGCGCTTCATCTGGCCGCTCCACTACCTGCTGGTGTGCGGGGCCCTGGTGCTGTTGGTGAGGCTCTGGCGCGAGCGGCCCGCGGTGAGCGCCACGGCATTGGGGCTCGTGCTCGCACTCCAGGCGTATGACTGGCGCGCCGAGCAGAGCCCGCTGCGCGTGCCGACCCGCTTCCACCGCATGCGCGCCCCGGAGTGGGAGTCACTGAGAGGGACGTACCAGCACCTCTCCCTCTTCCCGCCCCAGGTCCAATGGGCCTGCCGCTACGAAGAGCCGCTGGTGAACGCGCTGGCCTATACGGCGTACCGGCTGAAGCTCACCTTCAACAGTGGCTACGCCGCGCGCCCTCCCAGTGCCCTGATCGAGGAGTGCCACGCCTCCCTTCCCAAGGAGGGGATCGCCGCGGACACGGCATATGTCGTGCTGCCGGAGCACCTCTCCCATTTCCTGCAGGCGGGCGCGCGCTGCGGCGTCCTGGAAGGCCTCCCGGTCTGCGTGGCGGGCGACAAGCAGGATGCCTTCGCGCAGGCGCTGGACCGCTCACCGCTGCAGCTGCGGAGTCCCTGACGCTCAGGAGTGCTCCAGGACCACGCCCTCGATGACGTCCGGCGAGGAGCTGCTCCGGCTGCAAGTGACACGATTCGGGGCCGTGCCTTCACCCGGGATCGATGGACGCGCTCTGGACTCCGGGCAGCCCGCTGCGCAGCCCCTGCAGCAGCTCGAGGCCATCCGCCTGAGCAGGCACGGAGAGCTCGATGATCACGGTGCCGGCCTGGGAGGACGCGGTCTGCTCGAGCGAGAGGAAGCGGGCCTCTGGATGCAGCGCCTTCAAGGCAGGCACGGCGGCTCCTACGTCCTCGAACCCCAGCGACAGCCTCACCACCTCCATGCGCCGCTTGCTGACCGCATCCAGCACCAGCAGCACTCCGCCGAAGAACAGGGCCGCACAGGCCGCGACGGACGCCGCGCCCAGTCCGCACGCCATTCCCACGCCGATCATCACGAACATGGCCGCCGCATCCCGCGGGTCCTTGATGCCCGAGCGGAAGCGGATGAAGCCTCCGAGCCCCACCAGGCCAAAGGCCCGGGACATGCTGTCACCGATGACCGTCGTCATCACCGCACCCGCCACGGCGATCAGCACGTGCGTGTGAGCGGTCTCGGGAACGATGGGCGGGGCGTTGGGCAGGAGCTTGCGCCAGGGCCGATAGGCCAGGAACGTCCCCAGCACCAGGGCCATCGAGAAGCGCATCAGGAGCGTGGAGGTGGTGAGCGAGTGAGGGCCAACGTCGAGCCCCTGCAGCATGTTCTCAAGCGGTGGCATGAAGGGCTCCCTGGGAGGTGTTCGGTGCGCCGCGGGCGGCCTGGCGCAGCAAGGCGAAGTCTTGAGGGTTGCTCGCCAGCAGCCGCTCGGCGAGCACCCGCCCACGAGCCGTCAGGAGCAATGGGCCCAGGCTCCTCACGGTCGTGGCGGGCCAGGTGTCCGCCAGCACCGTGCGCAGCCCCCACGCCGCGGCGCCTTCCATCCCGACAATCGAGTCCAGCACCTCCTCGCACTGCGCGCCGAAAGACTCTCGCAGCGCCCACGCGCGCGGGGTGTCCAGTCCATCGAGCGTTCCGAGAACAGCCCTGGGAGCGCGGGCCACGTGCTGCTCCCGAAGCTGCCAGGACCGGGAGCTCGTGAGCCCCGCCACCGAGCGGAGCACGGCATCCGGCGCGATGTTCCAGGCGCGCTCGCGCCATACCCAGGCCTGCTCGCCCTCAAGGCCCCGGATGGAGCGGCAGCCCGTACGGGCCACGTGCTCCAGCCCCAGCGCTTCTTCCCCGCCCGCATCCGAGAGCCAGCGCAGGCGCTCGGTCCACGCCCGAGGGCCGTCGAGCCCCGCCAGGGAGGCAATCACGCCCTCCCAGGAAGCGAAGTAGAGGCGCTCGCGCATGCGCCACGCCTGCTCCGAGTCGAGCCCGCCGAGGGACGCCGCGACCTCCCTGGGGGCCCGCGCGACCAGCCGCTCCCGGAGCTCCCAGGCCTCCGGCGCGTCCGCCACCTCCTCCGAGAGGGACTCCAGGACCTGCCTCGGAGCTGCGTCCACGAGGTGCCTCCGAAGTGCCCAGGCGGTCTCGCTCGCGCTTCCGGAGAGGCTGTAGGCCACCAGCTCCGGGCAACTCTCGGCCAGGCGCTTGCGGCGCTCCATCATGTCCACACCGTCCATCCCCGACAGGAAGTAGGCGGCCAGAGGTGGCTCCTCCGACGTCCAGGTGTCGATGTGCTGGAGGAACCGTGCGCGTGCCTCCTGCATGGAGCGGACGGGGGACGGGGCGGGACGGCTCTTGCGCGCGGAAGGGGCCGCTCCGCCGCGGGCCTGGAGGATGTCCTGGACCACCTGCCGGACGAGCTGCTCCAGGGGCACTCCCGCGTTCTCGAGGAGGGTCCACCGCTCGGGCGACTCGGCCGCGAGGGTGCGGTAGCCCGAGCGCAGCCTCACCTGCAGCCCGGCTCCCGCCAGCCCCTTCCGCGAGGGTGCACCCGCCTTCGGAACGAGGATCTTCGAGATGCGGCGGCGGGCCCGAGCCAACGCCGGATCCACGTCCATGAGGAAGACGCGGTCGGGGACCAGTCCTCGCGCGCACGCCTCGACCACGGGGCGCACCACGCCCTCTGGCAGGCCGCGGCCCCACCGCGCGAGCACCTCGGCGGTGTAGAAGAAGCGGTCGGTGATGACGACCTCGTGCTCGGCCAGGGCCGGGCGCGTCACCTCTTCCAGGAGCTGGGCCTCTCGCGCGGCGTAGAGCAGCAGCTCAGCGGTAGGCGTGAGCGCCAGGTGGGCGGGATCCCTCGTGAAGCGCCGCAGATCCTCGGAGACGGACGAGGCGAGCGTCCCACCCTCGCGGACGTGACGAACGCGGAGACCCGCCTGGCGCAGCTCCTGGGCCACGCGGTTGGAGAGGGTCGTCTTCCCGGACCCATCGATTCCTTCGAATACGATCAGCATCAGAAACCCACCTCCAGTTGCACCAGTAGGGCCCGCCGCGAGGCGAGGCTCTCCTCCAGGGCCTCGAGCACGGGGGGCACGCCCGCGCCGGCCTTGCGAACTTCGAACTGCGCCTGGACCCGCCACCGCTGCCACTGCCCGGCGTTGAGGCCCACGGCGCCCTCCCACAGCAGGTCGTCCGGGCTGTCGAGGTCCGGATCCATCGCCGAGAGCATCAGGAACGGCTCCACGTACGGCGTGCCCGGGCTGGCCCCGCCCAGACGCCACGCCGTCACCGCGCGTCCCAGGAAGAGGTTCCCCGTTCCGCCGATGAGGGCCGAGCGTCCCGTGAGGGCCTCGGCCCAGGTGCGCAGCGCGCCTGCATCCAGGTTGAGCGTGTGCCGCACGTCCAGCCCGGCAAGCCAGCTACTCTGGTCCCCGCCCGGGCTCGAGCCCTTGGGCTGCAGCAGCGCGGAGGCGCCCACCTCCACGCTCCCCAGCTCCCAGGTGCCCCGGATCGCCGGGATGAGGCCGAGCCCTCGCTCCAGCGCGACCTTCTTGTCCGGATCCCGTGTCTGCCACACCCCCGCTTGCAGCTTCAGCTGCCGGGGGCAGCCCGAACACTTCCACTCCAACTGCGCCCCGGGGCGCCGGCCACTGAGCCCCAGCGCATCGTCCAGCACGTCGCGCAGCAGGCCGCGGCGAACCACCGGGAGCCGCGTGGCCGACTCGAGCTCCACCAGCGACAGGGGCACCTTGAAGCGGCCCGCCCGAGTGGAGAAGCCCTTGCCGATCTTCAACCAGACGAACGCATCCTTCAGCTCGCCTCGGACATCGAACTCCACCACGGCCCGCAGGCGCTTCTTCCACCGATAGGAGACCTCGATTCGCGCCGCGGGGATGGTGAGCTCACCCGCCCAGATGCCACCTTGAGGGTGCTCCAGCGTCTCGCGCACATCGAGGCGGCCCCCCACCTCCACCTCGCCGATCACGGTGGAGAGCACGAGGGCCTCATCGCCCGCCGCGGGCGGAGAGGCGTCCTCGGAACTCTCCCCGGTGGGGCCAGGGCTCGGGGCCTCCGGAGCCGTGGGCGCCTGGGGCTCCGGTGCAGCGGTCTCGGAGCTGGCCTGGGAGAGAGCGTCGGGGGGCTCAAGAGAGGGAGCCTGGGCCCCGGCGGAGCGCCCGAAGAGGAGCAACGCCGTGAGGAGCAGGCCCCCTCCTGGCAGGCTACGCCTGAGCCCGCGATGGAGGAAAGGAGGAAGGGAGGCAGGCACGAGGGAGAAATCCTTGACGAGAGGTCAGCGTGCTTTGGAGATGGGCAGGGGCAGTGCGCCCCCGAAGAGCGCGCGCATCCCCTGCTCGAACTTCGAGCCATGGGTCTCGGAGGGCATCAGCGGCCCGAGCGCGCGCTCGAGCCAGTACGGCGAGCGTCCCTGCCACTTCACCTCGAGCAGGGCCGACGGAGTGTGTTGGAGCAGGCGCGTGGGAGCCGCGGGGCCACCCGGCGCCGGGGGCAGGGCAAAGGTGAGCTCCTCGTCGAGGGTGATGCGGATCCGCTCGTCCGGCGTCACACGCGTGATGCGCCGGTACCAGGCCGTCACCATCGGCTTGACCGGAGCCGGGGTGAAGCGCCGCAGCAGCCCGCCCGCGGCGCTCCCCTCGGGCAGCGACGTGCCGGACAGCAGCGCCTCCGCCTCTTCCGCCGACACAGGGCAGCGGGACTTCATGCGCCGCTCCCCGCTCGTCACCTTCACCTCGAGGAACCGCTGGCCGGTCAGGATGGGCGGCTGCGCCAGATCCACTGCCCCCGCGTACTCCCGGAGCCGCAGGCGCTGCGCGTAGCCGCTACCCCCGGAGGCCAGCAGCGCCAGCTCCGCGGTGTCGAAGTACGTCGTGCGCGTGAAGGCGTGCGGGTAGTCGAGCTCATACCTGCGAGGCTCGGTGAAGGGCCCCGTGGCTCGCAGGAAGGCTTCCACCACCGCGTGGGGAGGTTGGAAGCGCCGCTCGTGATCCAGCTCCGGTGAGTGGCACTCCATGGGAGGGGAACCTGACCAGGCCAGGGCGCTCATGGGGTGGTACTGAAGGTCGTCCGCACCGCGGCCTCGCGCTGCTCGATGAAGCTGAACAGGCCCGCGCTGCCCGTGAGCGAGGTGTCGAACTGCTGCGCGCTGGTATAGGTGAAGCCCTGCCGCTCGGCGTTCTCACCCGCAACCCAGGGAGCGATGAGCTCATGCGCCTGCTGCATGCGCTCCTTCATGGTGGCCGCGGCGAGCGGGCCCTGGATCGACTCGCGCGCATACTGCTCGTACTTCGGCCGGTAGACCGGGTCGTCCATCAGGTAGCGGATGAGGGGCCAGGTATTGGTCACCTCGGAGAGCGTCAGCGAGAGCCCGCGGCCGGAGGACATGGACAGGTTGTGGTCCCAGGTGATCCAGTGCAGCCGGTTGCCATCCGTCGGGTCCGCATAGAGGTAGTAGTTGTGCGGCATGGCCCCGTAGCTGTCCCAGTTCACCATCACCGTGTTGATGGCGAGCCACTGCAGGAAGCCATCCACGTCCAGCCGCGCCTCGAGGCCCGCGCGCCAGGCCGCCGCGTCGCTGCGGTCGGCGTTGAGCGCGGCGATGGCGGCCTGCACGCTCTCCCAGCCCTGCTCGGCGGCTTTGGACTGCGCCTCGAAGGAGGCCTCGTCGAACGTCCCCCACCGGGCGCCGGCACCGTCCGCCTCGTAGAGCGCGCCATCGTGGTTGCCGAAGTGGGAGTCGAGCAGGGAGCTCTGCGGATCCTCGGCAGTCGTATAGAGGCCGAAGTACTCGGGCCCCTCGCCATGGTCCACGTACACGGCGGCAAAGCCCGTGCGCGCCGCCGGCACACCCGCGGCCAGGAAGGTGTCCGAGGCGACGTGGTCCCGGATGTACGACGCATCCCCCGAGTTGCTGGAGAGGGAGAGCTTGCTGAAGCCGTAGAAGTGCTGGCCCTCGATCTCGGGGTGCTCCTCCTCGAACTTGTCGAAGTTGAGGCGGAAGGGCAGCTTGCCCACGCCGGAGCGCCAGCCGCCCGAGAGCGTGGAGTTGCCCTTGTAGCGGATGCCCACGTTCCACCACGTCTTGCCATTGAAGTTCACCGTCGAGGGCACGTACACCGGGGTGCGGGGGATGAGGTCCGCGACACCGCCCGCCCCTCCTCCCGGAAGACCGCCGCCACCACCACCCGGTCCACCGGGGGGGCGGCACAGCAAAGTCGCCCCATCCGGGGACTTCTCACATGTCGACGTGAAGGTGCTGCCGTTGAGGGTCGCGCTGCACGTGGCGCCCTCCGCCTTGTCCTGGCAGGCCGCGGTCAGCTCCGGGGGCGGGCCGCCACCACCACCCGGGGGCAAGCCCCCACCGCCTGGAGCGCCACCGCCCGAGCCGAACGCGCCCAGCATGTCCGTCATGTCGTCCTGCATCGCCTGCCAGTCTTCGGGGGCGATGACGATGTCGAGCCGCTGGACCTGATCCGAGGCAAAGACGACGCTGTAGGCGGGCTTGGCGTTCTTGCCGTGCGACTCCTCGGTCCAGCCCTCCGGCCGGCCATCGCCGCAGGCGGCGGTGAAGAGCATGAGCGCGGCCAGCGCGCCCAGTCGCGAAACTCCGTGCATACGACTCTCCTCAGGGGGTCAGGTGTCCCTCTTCAGGACCGGCTCCTTGCCGGCGCTGGTGCTTCGAGGTGACACCCTGCCTGGAGGTCGTGACCCGTTCGTTTCGTGAGTGTGACGAAGTATTTCCAAGCCGCCCCGGCGGCGCTCGAGGCCGTGGCGGCACTGCCGGACCTCTCCCCGGAGGCGATCACCGCGCTGCTGGCCGCGGGAGCCCTCGTGCCTCGCGCTTGCTGAACACTGGGACTCGAGCTCCTTATTGACTGAGGTGCATCCCGGTTCGCCGCTGGTACTCTGCCGGCCCCCTGAACCTGGAGGCAAACATGGCGAAGCTCGATAAGGCGGCCCCCTCGACTGTGGCCTGGGTCGATCTGCAGACGCCGGATCTCGACAAGGCGCGGAAGTTCTACGGCGAGCTGCTCGGCTGGTCTTTCGTGGGGGGAGATGATCCCAACGCCGGCTTCTACACGATGGCGCAGCTCGGGGGACGCAACGTCGCCGGCATGGCCAAGCTCCGCGCCGACTCGCCGTTTCCGCCGATGTGGAGCATCTACCTGGCCGTAGACAATGCCGATGAGATCGCCCGCAAGGCCACCGAGGCGGGCGGCAAGATCGTAGTCCCGCCCATGGACGTGATGGAGGAGGGCCGGATGGCGTACCTCGCCGACCCGACCGGAGCGCACTTCGGGATCTGGCAAGGCAGGAAGCACCAGGGCGCACAGCTCATCGAAGAGCCGGGAGCGATGACCTGGCACGAGGTGTACACGCGCGACCTGGCCAAGGCCCGGCCGTTCTACATGCGCGTGTTCGGGCTGGGGGAGAAGCGCCTCGAGGCTCCCGGCATCGAGTACTGGACGCTGCAGAAGGGGCCGAGGACCGTCTTCGGGTCGATGCAGATGGGCGAGCAGTTCCCGCCGGAGGTCCCCTCGCACTGGAACACCTACTTCGCCGTCACCGACACGGACGCGGCGGCGAAGAAGGCGGTCGCGCTCGGCGGCACGGAGCTGGCACCGCCGTTCGACACACCCTATGGGCGCATGGCCGTGATCGCGGATCCGTCCGGCGCGGCCTTCTGTGTGATCAAGCCCCTCTCTCCTGTCAGCGGCTGGTGACGCAAATCATGATCTGCCAGCAAACCCTGCGTTTGCTGTATTGGGGCGGCCCCTCCACTGCATCCCCACGCCGCCACGCTGAGCCAGCCCCTGGAGACGCTCATCGCCGCGGTGAACGCGCTGCCGGGGACGAATAACGGCGCCACCATGGCCCGCCACTTCGAAGGTTGCTACATCAGCTACGCGAACGATCCTTGGAGCGGGAACAACCTCGCTTTCTTCGTCGACACGGTGTCCGGCTTCAGCGTGCTGACCGAGACCTACTGGAGCGAGTGAGCTCACCGCGCTCCGCAGCAAGGTGGCACCGCTCGCCCGGGTCCTGGCGGCCCGGAAAGAAAGAGTCCCCAGGCTCCTCCAGGAACCTGGGGACTCTTCAGTGGCTCTCTTGCCCGCGCGCGGAGGAGCGCGGGCGTGCCGCCGAACGCACTCCGTAGGGCGACGTGGGACGGTGGGACGGCAGGAGCGGTGGCCGGGGCGGGAGAATGAACCCGGCGAGGGAGCAGATTCCGCCAGCGAGGACCGCACGTCCCAGACGCAAGAACCCCACCGGCTCCAGGCCGCGTGACCGCATCGCCGCGGAGAGCCCCAACGAGAAGCTCACGCCCAGGTTGACCACCCCCACCAGGACGAGCCCGGCCACCGCCCAGAGGAAGTCCGGCTCCAGCAGACGCTCGGGCCCGAGCGCCGTGCCGGCGAAGGTGAGCGTGCCGGCGCTGAGGGTGACGTGCCGCACATCCAGCGGCAGTCCGAAGAAGCGGCCCACCGCGGGAGTCATGCCCAGCAGCAGGCCCAGGCTGAGATTGGCGCCCAGGCCGCAGGCGTTGCGCGCGAGGGCGGCGCCGAGCCACCGCGCTCGCGCCTCGCCCAGCAGGAGGATGAGGCCGCGGTGGCTCGCGAGCGCCTCCGGTACCCGCCGGTAGCTCACCCAGTTCTCCAGCCAGCCGCCGAAGACGCTGGAGCACCACAGCAGCACGCCGGTGAGCGCGGCGAACACCAGCGTGCCGCTCTTCAACGGGTGCAGCGAGCGAACGACATACTCGGCCTCGCTCACCTCCAGCAGCGACCGGCCCAGCACCCCCCGGAGGACGACGTCCACGAGCGTGACCGTGGCCATCACGGCGCCGAGGTTGCCGAAGACCGAGGCAAGCTGGGAGCGGGTGACGCAGGCCAGGTGCTCCACCAGGCTGCGCAGGCCCTGGTCGCCGGCCTTCATATCCATGGACGCCGCCACGGCCGCGGCCGTCATGGAGGGCTGCTTGGTGGCCAGGGTGAAGCCCATCAACTGGATGAGCAGGAAGCCGAGGGCGTAGTTGGTGGAGGCCGCCAGTCCATCGAAGAAGAGAGGCAGCGCTGCGAAGGTGATCAGCAACTTGAGCGCCGCGGTGCTCGCGGTGAGCATCCCCCCACCGGCCGCCGCGTGCACCAGGCGATGGTACTCGTCCTGGCTGGTGCTGATGTAGTGGCGGCCCACCGCTCCGGTATGCTCGAAGATGCGCCGCGAGATGGAGCGCACGCTGCCGCGGACGAGGCTGGCGAGGCTGCGCTCCCGCGCGTGCGCATGCACCAGGGACGAGAGCAGCCGCGTCGCGGCAACTGGCAGCGAGTGGGGCGGGTCCGGGGCCAACAGACACAGCAGCGCCTCCAGCCTGCCCAGCACGTGGCCGAGCAGCTCGAGCCGGTAGACGAGATCGGTATCCACCGCCTGCTCATGCATGTGGCGCAGCACGAACTGCGCGGCGGCCCGGCAGCCAGCGAGGAGCTCGGCGCAGTCCGTCCTGCCCTGCTCCACAGCGCTTCCCTGCGCGCTCGTACGCACCGCCTGGCGCAGCGCCTCGCATGCGAGCGGCAGGCGGACGAAGGGAGAGCGGTCAAGGGGCTCCTGCGGCAGCCGCGCCAGCACGTCGCTGGCCAGGCCGAGGGCACTGGCGCGCGCGGCAAGCACCGCCACCGCGTCCTCCACCGCGGCCCTCAACGGGGCGAAGGACGGTGCGGACAACAACCCGCAGAAGGCGGCCACCTGCTCCTCGGACAGCTCATCCAGCCAACTCCCCCCTTCCGAGCCGGGGAACAGCCGCCACACCAGCGTCGCCAGATCGCTCTCGTCCGGCGCGGGTGGCACCACCCTCTGGCCGAGCCAGTCCACGAAGTCCCCGAGGAGGCCGCGGCCCGAGGACAGGCCGGGGTCGGACAGCAGCCGCAGAGCGGAGGTCTCCGCAAGCACCGACGCGATGACGCCCTGCGCGGCCTCGCACCACGAGGGCACCTCACCGAGCACCTCCACCAGCAGCCGCAGCCGCGCCGAGCCCGCGGACTCCACCGGGGCCAGCCGCCCTGGCCGGGAGGGCGTGAGGCCACGCGTCTGCAGCCATCCGGCCAGTTGCTCCAGCCACGCCATGCGCTCAGCAAGCGACGCCCCAGGCGGGGCCGAGGTCAGCAGCGTGTACAGCTCGCACAGCAGCGTCTCCTTCCCGGCCACGGACGAAGAGGGGACGAGCTGCGGCCCGGGAGCAGGGGGAAGGGAGACCGGGCTGGGACACGGAGAATGGAGGGGATGCGCAAGCATTCGTGGCGGGAATTTTGTTCTCAAACGAACAAACTGAGAAGCGCGCCCCTCATGCCTGCCTGCCCAGCAGGAAGGTGCCAGCAGCTGATTGTTCACGAGCCCACAGTGATCGGAGCGTGGCTGTCTCCGCTGGGGGCAACGCGTTAGGCCTCACCTCATCCCATTGGGGGGAGGTCCACTCTCATGCAGGCCAGCTCTCCTGGGCTCGCGGAGCACGCGTCCCCGGACCCGCACGCCATCGCCATGCCAGCCCACAGCCGCCCTCAGTGGCTCGAGCGGCTCGACGCCCTCCTGCTCCCGCGGGCCCGGCAGGAGCTGGCTCCGCAGGATCTGAGCCGCTTCCGCGCCATCTCGATCGCCGCGAGCGCCCTGCTGCTGGTGAACCTGGCCTTCCTGGGCTCCATCCCGGCGGAGCTCGACCCCGCGCTGCGCCGTCCCCTCCTGGTCATCCCCAGTTGCACCGCGGTTGTCCACCTGATCATCCTGCTGCTGCTGCGCGGCTCGCGCTCACCTCGACTCCCCGCCCTGCTCCTGTGCTCCAACCTGGCCGCTGGCTACATCGCCACCAACCTCGCCGTCGGCAACCCGTACGGGGCCTCGCACGTGGCCAGCCCCTTCATCACCCTGCTGGCGTTCTTCCTGCTCGGAGTCCGGGGCGGGTTCGGCTTCGCCACGGCCATGGGCCTGTATGCGGTGGCGCTCCAGCCCTGGTTCCTGGGGCACGTCAGCCGGTGGGCCCCTCCGGGCGCTGGCAACATGACGACGATGGGAGATGTCTTCGCCGCGGTCTGCATCATGGGCGTGTGGGCGCTGAGCTGGCTGCACAGCCGGGCCCGCGACACGGCGCAAGAGGCGCTCCAGCAGTCGCTGAAGAGCCTGCACGAGGGCGAGCGCAAGCTGTCCAGCCTCGTGGAGAGCACCGAGGATCTCGTCTGCTCGCTGGATGCAGAGGGACGCCTGCTGACGGCCAACTCGGCCATGCGGAGGTGGTTCTCCCAGCTCTTCGGGCAGGAGCCCCGGCTGGGCGAGCCGCTCACCTCCCCCCGCTTCCTGGAGCGCCACCCGAAGTGGCCGGAGAGCTTCCGCCGGGCGCTCCAGGGCGAGCGCGTGCGCGTCGAGCTCGTCTACCCGATCGGGCAGGCGAGCCTCGCGCTGGACTTCTCCCTCACCTCCATCGCGGGCGAGGGGGGACAACCCGCGGGGGTGACGATCTTCGGACGCGATGTCACGGCACGGCGGCAGGCCGAGGCCCGGCTGAGCGAGCTGCACCGCACCCTGCTGGAGACCACGCGCAAGGCGGGCATGGCGGAGATCGCCACCGGCGTGCTCCACAACGTGGGCAACACCCTCAACAGCGTCAACGTCTCCGCCACGCTCCTCTCCGAGCGGCTGTATGGCTCGCGGATCCAGGGCCTGGTCCGCGCCTCGGAGCTGATGAAGGAGCACACCCCGGACCTGGGGGACTTTCTGACACGTGACGAGAGGGGGCGCCTGCTGCCAGAGTATCTCCTGTCCGTCTCGCGGCAGCTCGCGGAGGAACACGCAACGATGTTGTCGGAGCTCCAGTCCCTGACGAAGAACGTGGACCACATCCGGTCCGTGGTGAATATGCAGCAGGAGCACGCCCGCTTCGTTGGGGTGGTGGAGGAGGTGTCGCTGCCCGAGCTGCTGGATGACGCGCTGCGCCTGCACGCCACCACCTTCGAGCGGCTGGGGATCCAGGTCCGCCGGGAGTACGCGCCGGTGCTGCCCCTCCGGGTGGATCGGCACAAGCTGCTGCAGATCCTCGTCAACCTGCTGAGCAACGCGCGCCACGCGCTGCTCGAGAGCCAGCGCCCGGACAAGCAGCTCACCCTGAGCATCACCCCCCAGCCTCAGGCGCGGCTCCGCATCGACGTGGCCGACAACGGCATGGGCATTGCCCCAGAGCACCTGCCTCGCATCTTCACCCTGGGCTTCACGACGAAGAAGAACGGCCACGGGTTCGGGCTGCACGCCAGCGCGCTGGCGGCCCGCGAGATGGAGGGGAGCCTCACCTGCACGAGCCCCGGCCCTGGCCAGGGCGCCACCTTCACCATCGATCTTCCCCTCACCTCCGAGCAGGCCCGCGCATGAGCGCCTCCGCGTCGCCCCGCCGCCGCATCCTCATCATCGACGACAACCCTTCCATCCATCAGGACTTCCGGAAGATCCTCTCCTCCGCGGAGGGCACCACCTCGCTGGACAGCCTGGAGACGGCCATCTTCGGCTCTCCTCAGTCCCGGGGCGGCGGCGCGTACGCCTTCGAGGTGGACTCGGCCTCCCAGGGCGAGGAGGGCGTCCTGCTCGTCCAGGAGGCCGCGAGGGATGGGCGGCCCTATGCCCTGGCCTTCGTGGACATCCGCATGCCGCCCGGCATCGACGGCGTGGAGACCACCGCGCGGCTCTGGAAGGCGGACGAGGATCTGCAGGTGGTGCTGTGCTCCGCCTACGCGGACTACTCGTGGGAGGAGGTGGCGCAGCGGCTGGGCATCAACCAGCGCCTGCTCATCCTGCGCAAGCCCTTCGACAACATCGAGGTGCGCCAGATGGCGCACGCGCTCGCGCAGAAGTGGGATCTGTCCCGCCAGAGCCGGCGCCGCGAGGAGGAGCTGGCCCAGGCGGTGGCGGAGCGGACGCGGGAGCTGGAGGCCACCCACGCCCAGCTGCGCCAGGAGCTGGAGGATCGGGCGCGGCTGGAGACGCGGCTCGCGCAGTCCCAGCGGCGCGAGGCGCTGGGGCGGCTGGCCTCGGGGATGGCCAACGAGATCAGCAGCCCGCTGGGCTTCGTGAGCACCAACCTCAACCACCTGCGCCTGGCGCTGGAGAAGCGGACCACCGGCGCCCCGCTGGAGGATCCCGCGGAGCTGCTGGAGGCCTGCCAGGACGCCATCCAGGGGACGGATCGGCTCAAGCGCATCGTCCAGGACGTCAAGCTGTTCGCCCGCGTGGGCCCGCAGCCGGGCGTGCCGGTGAACCTGCGCAAGGCGCTGGAGGAGGCGCTGACCCGGGCGGAGCCGGCCCTGGGCACGCGCATCCAGCGGGTGCTGGAGCTCCAGGACGTGCCGCCAGTGCTGGCCAGCGAGGAGGGGCTGGCGCACGTCTTCCTGAACCTGATCGTCAACGCCGCCCAGGCCCTGTCGCAGAACCACCCCGAGCCCAAGGTCCGGGTCGGCGTGGGCGTGCAGGGCTGGGACGTGGTCGTGGAGATCCAGGACAACGGCAGCGGGATCGAGCCCGAGCACCTGGAGCACATCTTCGAGCCCTTCTACACGACGAAGCCGGGCGGCTCGGGGCTGGGGCTGTCCATCTGCCACAGCATCATCACCGGGTTTGGCGGAGACATCACCGTGGACAGCACGCCGGGCAAGGGCACCACCTTCCGCGTCAGGCTGCCGAAGGCCACCTGAGGCCTCACCTCACCTGCGGAGCGCCATGCCCGTCCTGGCTCAGATCTTCATCCACCCGATCAAGTCCACGCGAGGCCTGCCGCTGACGCAGGCCCGGGTGGAGCCCCTGGGCCTGGAGCATGACCGCCGCTGGATGCTGGTCCGCCCCGACGGCTCCTTCATCACCGGGCGCGAGTCCCCTTCCCTGGTGCGCGTGAGCGCCGTCCCCACCGAGGGAGGGCTGCACGTATCCGCCCCGGCTCAGCCCGAGCTGCGGGTGCCGGCGCCTCCCGCGGACGCGCCCCGGCAGGAGGTCACCATCTGGAGCGATCGCTGCTCGGCAGCCCGGGCGGGCGAGGCCGCGGACCGCTGGTTCAGCCAGTACCTCGGCGAGCCCGTGGCCCTGGTGTACGTGGATGCGCGGATGGAGCGCCCAGTGGATCCAAAGTACGCCGGCCCCGGGGATCGGGTGGGCTTCCCGGATGCCTTCCCGCTGCTGCTGCTGTCGCGCGCCTCCGTGGAGGAGCTGAACCGGCGCCTGTCCCGGCCCGTCACGATGGAGCACTTCCGGCCCAACCTCGTGGTGGAGGGCTGCGAGCCCTTCGCCGAGGATGGCTGGAAGCGCCTGCGCGTGGGCAGCGTCGAGCTGGAGGTGGTCAAGCCCTGCGCCCGCTGCGTCTTCACCACGGTGGATCCACGGACCGGAGAGAAGGCTCGAGACGGAGAGCCGCTGCGCACGCTCACGGACTTCCGCCGCATCAACGGCAAGGTGATGTTCGGCCAGAACGTGCTCGTGCGGCGCCCGGGGACGATCCGCGTGGGCGATCCGATCGAGCTGTCAGGCTGACTGCGGCTCCGCGGCTCGTCACGAGGTGACGTAGAAGCGGTAGAGGACCTCCGCGTTGCCCTTGGAGAACCCCTTGAGGACCTCGTGCCGGAGGCTCTTGGCGCCCAACATCGCCAGCCCGCCCGCGGCGAAGCCCATCACCGACAGCTCGAAGTAGATGTGGGGCCGGGGCACGCCAATCAGGTGCAACTCCGTGGCGTTCGCCTCCGCCTTCACCCGCAGCTCGCCCTCGGTGAAGTAGCCCTTCCAGATGCCCGGCGTGAAGAGGAGGAAGCGCCGGAAGTCTCCGGGAACGAACAGCGCCTTGAGCTGCCCCTGCCCCAGCGCGTACTCCGCGGACCGGACGCCGAACTCCCAGTACATCCGCACGTCGCCGTCGTAGAGGCGCTCGACCAGCGCTTCATTGAAGCGCACGAAGGCGTCCACCGGGAGGCGCGACACCGGCATCACCGTCTGGGCGAAGACGGGCTCCCGCTCCGCGAACTCCTTGAGGAACTGCCGCCACGCCGCCTCGCCCCGGTCCTGCATCACCATCAGCCGCCGCGCCAGGAAGGCGACACCTTTGACTTCCATCGGGGGAGCTCCACGGGCAGCGCCGGGCCAGAGCGCACCCGGACTCTTCATTCTGCTTCGCGGGGGTTCGCAATGTACATGCCCCACCGGGTCGTGAAGCCGGTACGCTCGCGCCATGCACCTCCCGCTGCTGCTGGGCCTGACTGCCATGATCACCTCCAGCTCCCCGCCCCCCACGGACTTCAACGCCGAGGCCGCGACGCGCTTCGCCGAGCTGGCGCTCGCCTGCGTCCACCAGGAGTACCCGAACAAGATCGCGCACGTGCTGAGCGGCGACGCGGACGCGCGCCCTCCCCGCGAGCTCACCCCGGCCTTCTTCGGCTGCTATGACTGGCACTCCGCCGTCCACGGCCACTGGCTCCTGGCCCGGCTGGCGCGGACGTTCCCGGAGGCGGCCTTCACCCCACGCGCCCGGGCGGCGCTGGCCCGGAGCCTCACCCCCGCCAACATCACCGCCGAGGTGGCCTACCTGAACGGACCGGGGCGCGTCTCCTTCGAGCGCCCCTATGGGCTGGCCTGGCTGCTCCAGCTCTCGGCCGAGCTGCGGGAGTGGGACGATCCCCAGGCCAGGGAGTGGGCCGCCACGCTGCAGCCGCTCGAGCAGGCCTCGGCGCAGCGGATCCGGGACTGGGTCCCCAAGCTCACGCGCCCCATCCGCGTGGGGGAGCATGATCAGACAGCCTTCGCCTTCGGCCTCATCCTGGACTGGGCGCGGCAGGCGCAGGACCACGCCATGGAGCAGCTCCTCACGGAGCGGGTGCAGGCCTTCTACGGCAAGGATCGCCGAGGCCCGCTGGCCTACGAGCCCTCCGGCCATGACTTCCTCTCGCCGTGCATCGCCGAGGCGGACCTGATGCGGCGCGTCCTCCCGCCCGCGCGCTTCGCCACGTGGCTGCGAGACTTCCTCCCGGAGCTGCCCTCGAGTGGCTCGGCCGCGTGGCTGGAGCCGGCGGTGGTGTCCGACCCGGGCGATCCGAAGCTGGCGCACCTGGATGGCCTGAACCTGAGCCGGGCGTGGATGCTGGAAGGGATCGCCGCGGCCCTCCCCTCCTCCGACAAGCGGCTGGGCGCGCTGCGCGCGGCTGCGAAGAGCCACCGGGAGGCGGGGCTCCGCGCCGTCACGGGGGCCCACTACGAGGGCGGCCACTGGCTGGGCAGCTTCGCCGTGTACCTCACCACGGGCCGAGGCCTGCCGCGCAAGCTGTGAGGCCCGCTGGCATGGGGGATGCAGTCTCGGGTCCCGTCATCCGACACGAAAGGCACATATGATCCACGAAGTCGCTGGAGACATCCTGCTGTCCAAGGCCCAGGCCATCGCCCACGGCATCGCGCCGGGGGATCCCTTCGATCAGGGGCTGGCGCTGGCACTGCGGGAGCGCTGGCCGGCCATGCTGAAGGACTTCCGGCACTACTCGCACGCGCACCACCCCTCCTCGGGACAGGCCTGGGTGTGGGGCGCCAGCACGGGCCAGCGCATCATCAACCTGCTCACGCAGGACGCGGCGCCCGGGGAGAAGGGCCGGCCGGGCCGGGCGCGCCTGGAGAACGTGAACCACGCGCTGCGCGAGCTGAGCCGCATCGTCAAGGAGGAGAAGCTCACCAGCGTGGCCCTGCCCCGCCTGGCCACGGGCGTGGGCGGCCTGGAGTGGAAGGACATCCTGCCGCTCATCCACGCCCAGCTGGGGCTGCTCGACATCCCCGTCATCGTCTACAGCACGTACCACCCGGACGTGCAGGCCATGGAGCCCCTCGCGCTCCTGACTTCCGCGCAACGGTTGCGCCCCGAGGCGCGGTAACGAAAGGCCTGCGGGGGCCCGCCTGGCACGCGGGCCCCGGCGCGTGAGCGCTACCGCGACAGACGGGCGAGCGAGAACCGGGAGAGCTCCCAGGGAACTTGCTGGCCCGCCGCCATCCAGGCGGCGATGCGCCCGAGCAGCACGGTGAACTTGAACCCGTGGCCGCTCAGCCCGCCCACCAGCGTCACGCGGGGCTCGCCGGGCAGGTGATCCACGACGAAGTCCTTGTCCGGCGTCATCGTGTAGAGGCAGACCTTCTCGAAGGCGATGCGCGGCGAGAGCCCGGGCAGGTGCTGGGCGCGGTAGCGGCGCAGCGGCTCGCGGTCGGCCTCGTGGAGCTCGCGGTCCACACGGTCCGGGTCCGTGGGCGTGCCCGTCTCGTGCCACGCCACCTTCACCCCCGGTGTCCGGCCATCGTGCGGGAAGCCGTAGAAGTTCGTCGCGAAGTCGATCCACACCGGGAAGCGCTCCGCGCCGAACTCCGCCGCCGGCACCTCCGGCTCGAAGTGGCAGTACGTCTGCCGCGTCACCGTGAAGGGGAGCGGTACGAAGGGTGCCAGCAGGCGCCCCGTCCATGGCCCCGCGGCGACGATCACCCGATCGAACTCGAGCGACTCGCCGCCCGCCAGCGCGAGGCGGATCCCGCTGGGGCGAGGCTCCAGGCCCTCGACAGCCGTGCTCGCACGCACCCGAGCGCCCCGCTCGGCCGCCAGGCGGAGGTTGGCGCGCACGCACGCGGAGGCCCGGAGGAAGCCCGCCTCCCGCTCGAACACGCCGGACTCTCCCGGGAGCAGCCGGAGCCTCGGGAACCTCCGCGCGCAGGCGGCCGGCTCCAGCTCCTCGAAGGGGACACCGTTCTCCTTGAGTGCGTGCCGGATCGCGGCCAGCTCCGGGTGATCGGCGGGGCCGAAGAACAGCCCCCCGGTCCGCTCGAACAGGGACTCGCCCGCCTCACGCTCCAGCTCGTCCCAGAGCGGATACGCCTGGCCCATCAGCGCCGTGTAGAAGCCGTCCGTGTACGTCCTCCGGATGATCCGCGACGTGCCGTACGAGCTGCCGCGCTCGTGGTCGGGCTCGAACTGCTCGACCACGGTCACCTCGTGCCCCTCTCGCGCCAGGAACCTCGCCGCCGCGCTGCCCACCCCTCCCGCTCCCAGCACCGCGATGCGTGCCATGCGCCACCTCCGACGTACGAACAATAGACCGTCTGCCAGGAGGCAGTGCGCTGCCAAGGCTGCCTGCTGCTCGGCCTGCCTTGCTCGAGGCTCTCCTTCATCCCTGCACGACGTGCGAGGAATCACCACCGTTCCGGACGTCCCGGGCCGCGCTGAAGCCGGTGCCGCCCCCATGACGAGAGGAGAGCCGTTCCATGGATGCCATCGCGCTCCTGAAGGCGGATCACAAGACGGTGGAGGCGCTTTTCCGCAGGTTCGAGCAGGCCAGTCGCAACGCGAGGAAGCTCAAGCGCAAGCTGGTGGATCAGCTGGTGCGCGAGTTGGCGGTCCACTCGGTCATCGAGGAGCAGGTCCTCTACCCCGCGGTGCGGAGCAGGGCCGAGGACCTGGAGGACACAGCGCTCGAGGCGCTCGAGGAGCACCACGTGGTCAAGTGGCTGCTGAAGGAGCTGGAGGACCTGTCCCCCGAGGCCGAGCGCTTCGACGCCAAAGTGACGGTGTTGATTGAGAACGTCCGCACCCACGTGGCCGTGGAGGAGCAGGTGCTCTTCCCCGAGCTGCGCAAGGCCTTCGAGCCGAGCGAGCTCAAGGAGATAGCCCAGCTGCTGGTGATGGCGAGGAAGGCCGCGCCCACCCGCCCGCACCCGCGCGCGCCGGACACCCCGCCGGGCAACCTGGCCGCGGGTGCCATGTCGGCGGTGCTCGATCTGGGCAAGGACGCGCTCCATGCAGCGCGGCGCACGATGGAGGGCATGATCCCCGGAACCGAGGCCTCCGCCGACAAGCGCCGCCGCAAGAAGGCCTCCCGGAGCAACGTCCCGCCGAAGGGCCGCGAGCCGAGCGAGGGCGTGGAGACAAGGCTGCTCCACTGAGGTGAGCTCCGGTGGATCCGGAGCTTTCCAGGCAGGGCTTCGAGGAGCGTGGGGGAGCTACAGCTCTCCCGCCTTGACCTTGGCGAGGATCGCGGTGGGCGCGTCCTTGACGGACAAGGCTCCGCCCTCGCTGGGGGTTCAGGCTGTGTATACGGACCTACGGGACAGAAGGGACGCGCGCCAGGATTTTCCCTTCTGGCGATACCGCATACACCGCAGACCCGAGACCCGCGTTGATGCTGGGGTCCGCCCCTTCGCACCTGTCCATGCGGGGATTGATGCGAACGATATACATGCCTTCCCCCTCGAAGATGAGGACATCCATGGACTTGGGCTTGGCGTCGCAACGTTCGGAAAATCTGATGCCCTTCAGCGCGAAGCGGCCTAGGAGATCCTGCACCGCAGCATGGGCCGCGACGATGGCACGCCCGTCCAACATGGTCAGCAACCGTCCCTCATCAGGCCAGCGCATGCCATTAACGATAAGGGGCTTGGGGAGGACGATAGGCACCTCGTGCTTGTACGGATAGTCCATCAGGATCTTGCCTTCAGGCGATACCGCATACATCTCCGAATCGATGACATCGTTGAAAGCGGGATCGAACGGGCCACACCTGTCCACGCGGGGATCGATACGAACAACATACATGCCCTCCGCTTCGAAAATGACGACATCCATGGCTGTGGGCGAGTAGTCGCAATGGTCCGTATATCGCGGATAGCTCTTCTCGAAGAGCTCAATGGGCTTCCGTATCGCGGAACGAGCCGCGATGATGGCGCGCCCGTCCAACGTGGCCAGCAACCGCGGTTGCTCGGGCCAGGGAGTGCGCTCCAGGATGGCAGGCCTGGGCTCGCAAGCCCCTCCATCCCTCCCCTGCACACTGGCTGAGTCAGCAGCGGCAATCCCCGCATCCGGCTTGGGTGGATCCGGTTGAGGCGTGGCGGTTCCTCCATCCACAGAGAGTGCGACGAGCAGAAGGAAGTGATGAAGATTCAGCATGGGATCATCTCAAGGGAGCCACGGTCTAATACCAATCTATCAACTCAGGAGAGCATTTCGGCGGGAGCGCCTTGCCGCGGTTAATACCGCCGGACCACTGAGGTTTGCAGACCGCCTGAAATTCCCACTGTTTCTTGTCCTCACTCCACTTGAACACCTCGCCCTCGGGATTCCACTTGTAGAAGCGAGGCGCATGCCGCGGGCCCGTCGCGAGCCATGCCCAGGCTGGAATCCGTTCCCCGATGGAATCAAGCGCCGCCTCGCCGCTGGGAGTTGTTCCATAGCCCACCACAACCCAGGCTCCCGAGGGCACTTTCATCGTGGGAAAATTCCCCAGATCCCGACTGCTCGCGAAGAGTCCGCACGTGTGGTTATGAGCGTAACCAAACACAGGCAATCCTCGCCCGAAGTCCGCGTCTTCAACCCCTCCGAAAGGAGGGACGCATGAACTGTGTGCCTCCATCACCTTCCGGATGGGCCACGTCACACGCCAATCCTCCGGCGTCCGATAGACTGCGACGCAATACTCGGATGCATGGGGGAGCGGACGACCACCCGCATCGCAGGAGTCCGCCCCCGGGAGGTCCATCAAGGCTTTGAGCGTCGGCAGCACCAAGTCATCCGGCACACTATCCATGCTCGCGAGCACCGCGGGTACATTCGGCCAGGGTCCAAGACCCACCACCAGCCTGCGCCTGCCCTCCAAGATTGTGGGCAACTCAGTGTCCACGTAGTAGAGCCGGGCGCTCGAGCACGCCACGGCGAACATACCTGCGGCCAGCAGGGAGTGCCTCAGGCAGAGCCCCAGCCTACGCGGTGTGGCTGTCATCGACGGCAAGCGTAAGCCGCTCCTGCCGTTGCGTAAAGTCGACCAGGCCTTCTCAATCCCGGCGAGACTACAGCTCCCCCACCTTCACCTTGGCGAGGATCGCGGAGGCCGCGTCCTTGCCGGACAGGGCTCCGCCCTCCATGAAGCCCTGCCACCAGTAGAACGAGTTGGCGTGCTCGCCGGCGAAGAAGAGGTTGCCGACGGGCTTGCCCTCGTTGCCGCAGATCGAGGTGAACTGCCCGGGCTTGTAGGCCGTGTAGCTGCCCCGCGTGTTCGGGTTGGACGGCCAGTGCTCCAGGTGCGCCAGGGCCTTGCCGCTCGCGTCCCGCGTCAGCCGCTGCGCCGCACCCGGGTACAGACGGTCCAGGTCCGTCACGAAGCGATCCACCTCCCGCGCCACGTTGCGCGGATCCAGCGCCGCCCCGCGCGCGCCGCTCGAGTAGTCCGTGAGCACCGCGCTCTGGGCGGTGGCGTGCGAGGGGTTCGTCTCCCACGTCGCCTGGTGGTTCGGCAGGTCCGAGTACGAGGCGCCGTTGCTGCCCGCCTCCGCCCAGAACGGGCCGTTGAAGCCCACCATCATCTTGGCGTTCGTGCCGTAGCCGAGCTGCTGGATGGCCAGCGTCTTCCATGTCGGCAGCGCCAGCGAGGCGTCCAGCGCCACGGTGCGCAGCACGGTGAAGGGCACGGCGAACACCACCGCGTCATAGGTGGCGGTGATGGACGTGGAGCCGCGCCGGAGGGAGAGCTCGATGGCACCGGCCGCCGTCTGGCGCGCCGACTCGAGCCGCTCGCCATACCGGATCTGTCCGGGCAGCCGCGCGGCGAGCTCCCGGGGGATCTGCTGGTTGCCGCCCACCAGGTGGAACCGCTCGTCGCTCACGCCGAAGGGCTCGAAGCGCGAGCGCCGGTTCGCGCGGATGAAGAAGAGGAAGTTGAGGCAGCTCTGCTCGTGCGCCGCCAGCCCGTACTCCGCCTCGTACGCGGCGATGATGGCCGCCTTCACCACCGGCCCCGCGCCCCGCGTCTCCAGGTAGGTGCGCAGATCGATCAGGTCGTACTCGCGATCCACCGGCGTGTAGATGTCCGCCGTCGGGGCTCCCGAGAGCGCCTGCAGATCCGGACGCATGTCATCCACGAAGGCGCGGTACTCGTCGACGACGATCGCCTCGTCATGCAGCTGGCCGCCGAAGGAGTAGAACACCTCGCCCGCGGCCTTGCCGACGTCCTCCTTGGCGAGGTTGAACTCCTGCGCGTAGCCGAGCATCGTCTTGTGCCCGGTGTCGATGAACTCGCCGCCGCGCTCTACCACCTGCCCCGGGAAGCTCACCGGACCGGGGAACGCGCCGCCCAGCGAGAAGATGCGCCCGCCGGGCCGGTCGTTCGTCTCGTGGATCGTCGCGGTGTAGCCCGCGCGCTTCAGGTCATACGCGCACGCCAGGCCCGCGATGCCCGCGCCGACGATGCCCACGCGCAGCTCTCCCGTCCGTCCCCCGCCTCGGGTAAGGCCCGCCGACGCCTGAGTGCCCACCCCGGCTACGAGCCCCGCGCCCAGGACGGTGGCGCCCTTGAGCAGGGTGCGCCGGGAGACGCGCATGGCCTCCGCGGCCTCACGGCTGGGAATACCCTCTCGCTCGGAAGCCAGGGCAATGCGGGTCGTCTGTCGGAATAGGTCAAACAGCGGAGTACGGGCCATGGTCTTCCTCCGGGGGGAGAGGCAGCTTGAACAGCAACTCCCCGCATATTGATGAAATTAAGTAATTCCAGCAAGACTTGAAGGCCCTAGACAGCTGCGCTGGCGGTGGTTCACGCCTCTCGTGCAGTCTTTCCTACGCCTTCAGGGCCTCCTCCAGGAGGGAGAGTCCTTCGCTGAACAGTGGCTCGGGGATGGTGAGCGGGAAGAGGAAGCGGAGGACGTTGGCGTAGACGCCGCAGGTCAGCAGCATCAGCCCTCGCTCGAGGGCCCGGGCCTGGACGGCGCGGGTGAAGTCCGGATCCGGCGTGTGCCCGCCGGGCTGGCAGAGCTCCACCGCCAGCATGGCCCCCAGCCCGCGCACCTCGGCGATGCGGGGCACCTGGGAGCGCAACGCCTCCAGCCGGCCGCGCATCACGTCGCCGAGTTGCTGGGCCCGCTTCACCAGGCCCTCCTCCTCGATCACGTCCAGCACCGCGTGGGCCGCGGCGATGGCCATCGGGTTGCCCGCGTAGGTGCCCCCGAGCCCTCCGGGTGCCGGCGCATCCATCACCTCGGCCCGGCCGGTGACGGCCGACAGCGGGAAGCCGCCCGCGAGCGACTTCGCCGTCGTCATCAGATCCGGCGCCACGTCATGGTGATCCATGGCGAACCACCTGCCCGTCCGCGCGAAGCCCGTCTGGATCTCATCGGCGATCAGGAGGATGCCATGCTCGTCACACACGCGCCGCAGCCCCCGCATGAGCTCGGGAGGCGCCACGTAGAAGCCACCCTCCCCTTGCACCGGCTCGATGAGGATGGCGGCCACGCGCTTCGGATCGACGTCCGCCTTGAAGAGCAGCTGCAGCGCCCGGAGCGAGTCCTCCACGCTGACGCCGTGCAGCGCCGTCGGGAAGGGCACATGGTAGACCTCCGGCGGGAACGGCCCGAAGCCCACCTTGTACGGCACGACCTTGCCGGTGAGCGCCATGCCCATCATCGTCCGCCCGTGGAAGGCGCCGCTGAAGGCGATGACGCCGCTGCGGCCCGTGGCGACACGGGCGATCTTCACCGCGTTCTCGACGGCCTCGGCGCCGGTGGAGAAGAAGGTCGTCTTCTTGGGAAACGCGCCGGGGGTGAGCTTGTTGAGCCGCTCGGCCAGGGCGACGTAGGCCTCATAGGGCACCACCTGGTAGGCGCTGTGCGTGAAGGCGTCCAGCTGGGCCTTCACGGCGGCGACCACCTTGGGGTGGCGGTGCCCGGTGTTGAGCACGGCGATGCCGCCCGCGAAGTCGATGTAGCGGCGGCCCTCCACGTCCCACAGCTCGCTGTTCTCCGCGCGAGCCACGAAGAAGGGAGCCATCACCCCCACTCCACGCGGGGTGGCGGCCTCTCTCCGGCGCAGCAGGCTGGCATTGTTGGCGTCGTCCTTCATCTCTGCCTCCCTCGCAGGGGCCCCGTGGGGCCGACTCAGTACTTCACCATCACGTGGCGGACAGCGGTGTAGTCCTCGAGCGCGTACATGGACAGGTCCTTGCCGTAGCCCGAGCGCTTCAGGCCACCGTGGGGCATCTCGCTCACCAGCATGAAGTGCGAGTTGATCCACGTGCAGCCGTACTGCAGCGAGGCCGCGACCCTCATGGCCTTGCTGATGTCCTGGGTCCACACCGAGCTGGCCAGGCCGTAGTCCGAGTCGTTCGCCCAGGCGATGGCCAGCTCCGGATCCTCGAAGCGCGTCACGGAGACGACGGGGCCGAACACCTCGCGGCGGACGATCTCGTCGTCCTGCTTCGCACCCGCCACCACCGTGGGCGCGAAGAAGAAGCCCTTGCCGCCGCCCTTCTTGCCGCCGGTGGTGATCTCGATGTGCTTCTGCTGCGAGGCCCGCTCGACGAAGCCCGCCACGCGCTGGAGCTGCTTGTCGGAGATGAGCGGCCCCATCTCCACGCCGTCCTCCTGCTGCGTGCCCATCTTGATGGAGGACACCGCGCTGCTCAGGTCCGCCACCAGCCGGTCGTAGACCTTGGGGCCCGCGTAGATGCGGCAGGCAGCCGTGCAGTCCTGGCCCGCGTTGTAGAAGCCGAAGGTGCGGATGCCGGCCACCACGCTCTGCAGATCCGCGTCGTCGAAGACGATGACGGGAGCCTTGCCGCCCAGCTCCAGGTGGGTGCGCTTGACGCTCTGCGAGGCGGCCTGGAGCACCTTGGAGCCCGTGCCCACGTCGCCCGTAAGCGAGATCATCCGCACCTGAGGCTGGCTGATGAGCGGCGCGCCCACGGTCTCGCCACGGCCGGTGACGATGTTGATGACCCCGGGCGGGAAGAGGCCGGCGATGAGCTCGGCCAGCTTCAGGGTGGTGAGAGGCGTCTGCTCGGAGGGCTTGAGCACCACCGTGTTACCCGCGGCCACCGCGGGAGCCAGCTTCCACGCCGCCATCATCAGCGGGTAGTTCCACGGGGCGATCGAGGCCACCACGCCCAGCGGATCCCGGCGGATCATGCTGGTGTAGCCAGCGGCGTACTCGCCTGTAGCCATGCCCGGCATGCAGCGGGCCGCGCCCGCGAAGAAGCGGAACACGTCCGCGATGGCGGGGATCTCGTCATTGAGGGCCGCGGCGTACGGCTTGCCGCAGTTGCGAGACTCCAGGCGGGCGAGCTCCGCGCCCTTGGCCTCGATGGCATCGGCGAGCTTGAGCAGCGCGGTGGCCCGGTCCTTCGGCGGGGTGCGAGCCCAGCCCGGGAAGGCCTTCTCGGCGGCCTTCACCGCGGCCTGGATCTGGGCCGGAGACGCCTCGGGGACCTTGGCCAGCACCTCGCCGGTGGCCGGATCGAGGATGTCCTCCACGGCGCCCTCGCCAGCCACGAACTGCCCGTCGATGAACTGCTTGCCATCCATGGGGTCGTCTCCTTGTCCTGCGGGAGGGGCCAGGCCGGCCGCCTCGGTTTTGCGTCACTTGCTGCTGCCGGCCACCTGCTCGGTGCCCCGGGTGAGGCGCCAGGCCAGCAAGAGGGGAATGGCGGTGATGACCATGACCAGCATGGCCACCACGTTCGTCACCGGAACATCCCTCGGGCGCCCGAGCTGGTTGAGCATCCAGATGGGGAGCGTGCGCTCGTGGCCGGCGGTGAAGGTGGTGACGATGATCTCGTCGAAGCTGAGGGCGAAGGCGAGGATGCCGCCGGCCAGCAGGGCGGTGGCCATCTGCGGCAGGAGCACGTGGCGGAACGTCTGGAGCCCATCCGCGCCCAGGTCCATGGACGCCTCCACGAGCGAGTACGGCATGCGGCGCAGGCGGGCGACGACGTTGTTGTAGACGACCACCAGGCAGAAGGTGCCGTGGCCGGCGGCGATGGTCCAGAAGCCGAGGGGAACCTCGGCGATCTTGAACGCGGACAGCAGCGCGATGCCGGTGATGATGCCCGGCAGGGCGATGGGCAGGGCGAACATGAGCGTGAGCGCCTCGCGGCCGAGGAACTGGCGCCGGGCGAGCACCAGCGCCGCCAGCGTGCCCAGCACCAGCGCGAGCCCGGTGGAGGCCAGCGCCACCCTCAGGGACAGGCCGATGGCCTCCAGCACATCCTCACGCTCGGCGGCCACCTGGAACCAGCGCAGGGTGAAGCCCTGGAGCGGGAAGCTGAACGCGCTCTCCTCGGTGTTGAAGGCGTAGAGGCACACCACCACGATGGGGAAGTGCAGGAACACCAGGCCGCCCCAGGCCAGCAGCCTCAACCACCAGGGCGCGCGGGGCCCGCCCGAGGCCGTCGGCTCAGAGCGCATCGAAGGCCCCCAGTCTCCGGGCGATGGCCAGGTAGAGGCCGACGATGACGATGGGCACCACGGTGAAGGCCGCCGCCATGGGCAGGTTCCCGATGGAGCCCTGCTGCGTGTAGACCATGGAGCCGATGAAGAGGCCCGGCGGCCCCACGAGCTGCGGGATGATGTAGTCGCCCAGGGTGAGCGAGAAGGTGAAGATGGAGCCCGCCACCACGCCCGGGAAGGCCAGCGGCAGGATGACGGTGCGGAAGGTCTGCGCCGGCCGGGCGCCCAGGTCCGCCGAGGCCTGGAGGAGCTGCGGCGGCACGCGCTCGATCGCGGCCTGGATGGGCAGGATCATGAACGGCAGCCACACGTAGGTGAACACCAGGAAGCGGCCGAGGTTGGAGGTGGAGAGCGAGGTGCCGCCCACGTAGGGCAGCTCCAGCAGCCACTCCAGCGCGCCGGTCAGCCCGAGCTTGCCGATCAGCCAATAGAAGATGCCACCCTTGGTGAGGATCACCGTCCAGGCGTAGGCCTTGACGATGTAGCTGGCCCACATGGGCAGCATGATGGCGACGTAGAAGAGGCCCTTGCGGAGGCCCTCGGTGTAGCGCGCCACGTAGTAGGCGATGGGGAAGGCCAGCAGCGCGGAGGCGATCGTCACCGAGGCGGCCATGCCCACCGTGCGCAGGATGATGTCCGCGTTGGCGTCGTCCAGGAGCGCCGTGTAGCTGGCCCAGGAGAGCTCCGGCGTCACCTCCATGGTGAAGTCATCGAAGGTGTAGAAGCTCTGGGCCAGCAGCGCCAGGAGCGAGCCCAGGTACACCACGCCGAACCAGAGCAGCGGCGGCGCGAGCAGCAGCAGCAGGCGCAGCGTGCTCCGGCGGTAGAGCAGATTCGACAGCGCGCGCGCCACTCAGGCCCCCGGCTCCAGCTCCACCATGGCGTGACGGGACCAGGCCAGCCGCACGGCCTCACCGAGCGCGGGCCGGCCCGCCTCATCCTCACCGTTGGGGAGGTTCAGGTTGAGCAGCAGGCCGCCGGGCACCTCCACGGTGTAGCGGTTGGTGGCCCCGTGGTACTGCACGTCCACGAGCTTGCCCTCCACGCCCAGGCGGTCACCCTCCCCCGCGCCAGCAGCGAAGCGGATGTGCTCCGGCCGCACGGAGAACGGCCGCTCCGAGCCCGTGAGCCCCTTCGCCAGCGCTCCGTCCACCACGTTCGACGCGCCGACGAAGCGGGCGACGAACACCGTGCGGGGCTTCGTGTAGAGGCCCTTGGGGGTGTCCACCTGCTCGATCCGGCCCTGGTTGAAGACGGCCACCCGGTCCGACATGGAGAGGGCCTCTCCCTGATCGTGGGTGACGTAGATGAAGGTGATACCCAGGCGGCGCTGCAGGGACTTCAGCTCCGTCTGCATCTGCTCGCGCAGCCGCAGATCCAGCGCGCCGAGCGGCTCATCCAGCAGCAGCAGCCGGGGCTTGTTGATGATGGCGCGCGCCAGGGCCACCCGCTGGCGCTGGCCGCCGGACAGCTCGGCGGGGCGGCGCTGGCCGAAGCCCTGGAGCGCCACCATGCCGAGCGCGGCGTCGGCCTCGGCGAGGCGCTTCTGCTTGTCCACGCCCTTCACCATGAGCCCATAGGCCACGTTGTCCCGCACGCTCATGTGCGGGAACAGGGCGTAGTCCTGGAACACGGTGTTGACGTCCCGCTCGTAGGGCGGCACGCCGGCGGCCTCCTTGCCATGGAGCAGGAGGCTGCCGGAGGAGGGCTGCTCGAAGCCGGCGATCAGGCGCAGACACGTCGTCTTCCCCGAGCCCGAGGGCCCGAGCAGGGAGAAGAACTCCCCGTCCTGGATGGACAGGGAGACGCTCTCCACGGCCCGGACGGTGCCGTAGTACCGGCTGATCTGCCGAAGCTCGACGGCGGCCGTCACGTCGCTCAGCGGCCGCCCATCACGGCGATGAAGTCCTGCGTCCACTTGCTGTAAGGCACGCATGTCCCCTGGCTAGCGCATTTGGCGACGGGCGTCTTCCAGAAGTGGACCTGCTCGAAGCGCTCGAAGCCGTTTGTCTTGCAGAAGTCAGCGCCACCGGGCGCCGCCGTCTTGCAGGCGTCAGGCACCACGGGGTTGGAGCCGAACCACTCGGCCAGGGCGGACTGGAGGTTCTTGTTGAGCGACCACTCCATCCACTTGTACGCGCACACCGGGTTCTGCGCGTTGGTGTGCATCATCGTGGTGTCCGCCCAGCCCGTGGAGCCCTCGGTGGGGATGGTGGAGTTGATGGGCTGCTTCTCGGCCTTGAGCGCGTTGACCTGGTAGCCCCAGGCGCTGGAGGCGGCGACGCCCTCGTTCTTGAAGTCGTTCATCTGCACGGTGACGTCGTGCCAGTAGCGGTGGGTGAGCTGCTTCTGCTGGCGCAGCAGCTTGAGGGCCTCGGCGTACTGCTTCTCGTTGAGCTCGTACGGGTCCTTGATGCCCAGCTCCGGCTTCTTCTTCATCAGGTAGAGGGCGGCGTCGGCGACGTAGATGGGGCCGTCATAGGCCTGCACGCGGCCCTTGTTGGGCTTGCCGTCCGGCAGGTTCTGCGGCTCGAACACCACGGACCAGGAGGTGGGGGCTTCCTTGAAGACGTTGGTGTTGTACATAAGCACGTTGGGGCCCCACTGGTAGGGCACGCCGTAGTGCTTGCCGTCCACCGTGTGCCAGGGCGCGTTCTTCAGGCGGTCATCCACCGACTTCCACGAGGGGATGAGCTCCAGGTTGATCTCCTGCACCTTCTTTCCCATGACGAGGCGCAGGCTGGCGTCGCCGGAGGCGGTGACGAGATCGTACCCGCCCTGGTTCATCAGGCTCACCATCTCGTCCGAGGTGGCGGCGGTCTTCACGTTGACCTTGCAGCCGGAGTCCTTCTCGAACTGGGTGACCCAGTCGTACTTCTTGTCCGTCTCACCGCGCTCGATGTAGCCCGGCCAGGCGATGATGTTCAGCTTGCCCTCGGGCTTGCCGAGCTGCTTGGGGGGGGCCGCCAGGGCGTGCCCCGCGGCGGCAATCACCACACCTACGGCCAACGGCTTGAGGTTCAGCATCCGCGTCGCTCCTTGGAATTGAGGACGAGTCCACGAGGGTGGTGCGAACCAGAAAGGGCCGGCCCCCCCGTGGAGCCCTGGCGGACTCTAGAGGAGGCGATGGCCCGGCTCAACGAATTGACGGGTGGGGGGCGTCCAAGCGTCAGGTGGACGCGGATGGGCGCCGCGAGAACAGGGCGGTGGCGACCTCGGTCATCACCACCTCGCCCTTCTGGTTGCGGACCTCCATGCGGAACTTGATGGCGCCCCGGTCCGGCTTGCTGCGCGAGGGCGTGGTGGAGAGCACCTCGGCGCGGGCGGAGATCACATCGTCCGGGCGCACCGGGAGGAGCCAGCGCAGCTCATCGAGCCCCGGCGAGCCCATGCTGGCGCTCGTCGACAGCAGCGCCTGCACGAGCAGGCGGTGGCAGATGGAGGCGGTGTGCCAGCCGCTGGCGATGATGCCTCCGAAGATGGAGCGGCGGCCGGCCTCCTCGTCGATGTGGAAGGGCTGGGGATCGAACTGCCGGGCAAAGGCGAGGATCTCCTCGCGCGGCACCTGATAGGAGCCGAGCTCGAGCACCTCGCCGGGCTGGAAGTCATCGAAGTAGTGCATGAGGCGCGGAGTATGCCCTAGCCTCCGTGCCGCGCATCCTGTCGCGTGCGGCGCTCCGCTAGACTGCGACCTGTCGGGAGATGCTCTGCGCTGGCAGTGGAAGGTTCATGAACACCACCGAGTACCGCGTGCTGTGGCGCCAGGAGTTCCGCCAGTCCCGGCGCGTCCTCAACCTGCGAACCCTGCGCGGCGGGCGCCGGGAGCGCTGACGCCCTCAGCGGCCCAGCAGCGCGGCGCGCAGCCAGCGACCCCACGCCCCCACGCTGGGGGACGCGAGCGCCAGCGTCCACCGCAGCCGACGCAGCTGTGGGCGCGTCCTCGCGTCCAGCACCATCGGGTTGAGCAGGCTCATCGCCTCGGCCACGTGCTTCTCGCGGGCGAGTTGCAACCCCAGATCCAGCTTCACCTCGAAGAGCGTCGGATCGAGCGTCAGCACCTCCTGCAGCAGGGTGATGGCGCCCCGGCGCTCGGCCTTGCGGCGGAAGTGGAACCGGCCCCGCAGCAGCGTCTTCACCGCTTCGGCCCGGTGCCCCTTCGACAGGTTCAGCTGCGCTATCTGCTGCCAGAGGCTCACCTGGTGGGGGAACGTCTCCACCGCCTGCGCATAGACGGCCAGCGCCTTGTCCGCGAAGCCCTTGTCCAGGTGTCCCTGCGCCGCCGCCCGGAAGCTCTCCAGCGAGGCCTCGGATTGCTTCGTGCGCGCCAGCAGCGGCGCCAGCTTCCCGAGCACCACGGGATCCTTCGGCTCCAGCTCCAACGCCTTGCGGTACTCCGTGATGGCCTTCTTGAGGCGGCCCTTGGAGCGCGCTCGATCGGCCTCGGCGATGATCTCCGAACGCGACCGGGGCGCTTTGTCTCGGAAGAGCATGGCGAGCCCATCGTACCCCGCCCGCGACGACGGGGCACGACTTGCCCCGGGGACGGTATTTTCCAGCCACTCTGCTACGCCGCGCAGACGCACGTCCAGGCAGTGCAGACGCCCGTGCCCGGACCTCCGCACTTCGCATCACACTCGCTGTTCGTGGTGCACTCCGCGGGCCCAGGGCAGTCGACGGCCTGCTCCGGCGCGCCCTTCACGGGAGCGGCCTGCTCGGGCGTCCCAGTCACGGACTCGGCCGGCAGCCCGCAGTAACCAGGCGCCGGGTAGCTGTACCAGGCACAGATGTACTTCGGGCAGTACTGCTGCGTGGTGTAGCTGCGGCACCATGCCTCGGACGCCTGCTGGCTCCGCTCCGCGTCAGCCGCGGCCTCCTCGACTCCGGCGCCACAGCCACTCAGCAGACCCAGCAGCCCCACGAGAGCCAACAGACGCATGCAGAGACCTCCAGAAAGAGAGAGACCCGTACTCTAAGCCAAACCTGCAACACCAGAGGCTCTTTCTGGAATCCCTGTTTACCCTGAGCCGCCTCCTTGTAATAATCCGCCGCAATTACAAGAGAGAAGCGCCCCTCGCTGCCTGGGAACTCGAACATGACGACGATCAACCGCTCCACCGCCGCGGCCCCGCGCACCACGGCTGCCGCCAGCGCCACCGTCACCGCTCCGCCCGCGGGTCTGCGCGAGGGCGACACAGGCCCCAAGGTCAAGCAGCTCCAGGACGCGCTGGTGAAGCTGAAGTACCTGACCGCGGCGCAGGTGGGCACGGGCGCCGGCAACTTCGGTCCCAAGACGGAGGCGGCGGTCAAGAAGTTCCAGACGGACCACAAGCTGCCCAGCACCGGCTACTACGGCGAGCAGACCCAGGCCGCCCTGAAGAAGGAGCTGGCCAAGCTGAGCGGGCCCACCGGGCCGACCAAGCCCGAGCCCAAGCCGGGTGTCTTCAAGAAGCCGGCGGTCACCAACGCGCCGTCGCCCAACTTCGATGATCGCAAGGGCGCGGACATCGACACCATCGTCCTGCACCACACCGCCTCCAACAACGGCGCGGCGGACCTGGCCCACATGCGCAACCCCAAGGCCGAGGTGTCCGCGCACTACATGGTGGACCGCGACGGGAAGATTTATCAGCTCGTCAATGACGGCAAGCGCGCCTGGCACGCCGGTCCGAGCCAGCTGCACGGCAAGCCCACGGACGTGAACGCCCGCTCCATCGGCATCGAGATCGTCAACGACGGCGGCGGCAAGACGCCCTACACCGACGCCCAGTACAAGGCGATCACCCAGCTCGTGGGCTACCTGAAGCAGGAGTACAAGGTGCCGATGGACAACATCCTCGGCCACAAGGACGTGGCGGTGCCCAAGGGCCGCAAGAGCGATCCGTCGTCCAACTTCGACTGGACCCGGGTGCGCAAGGGCATCTCCTGAGCCCACGCGCTGGATGATTTCGGAGCGCTGGGGAGGTTTCATTTCCGCATGCCTCACCTGCGCCACGCCTTTGCGCTGTATGCCGTCCGCGAGCTCGGCCGCTTCACCTCGGCCTTCACTCGGGCGCGAGAGAGCGCCTCGCTGGAGGTGGGCCTCCAGTCCATCCGCGAGGCGTGCGAGGCCACGCTCGGCATGGAGTTCGACACGCTGACGCGCTTCGATGCGAAGTCGGTCGTCGGCCTCTTCGCCTCCCCGGAGCAGGCGCGCATCCTCGCCCGGCTGGTGGACGAGCGGGCCAGCCTGCTCGTGCTGCACGGCCAGAGCGCGGCCGGCCTGGCCGACTGTTTCTACTCGGGGCAGCTGCTGGCGTGCTCCCGGCAGCGCTTCGGGGCGCCGCGCGATGCCCGGGCCGCCGAGCTGCTCCAGCGCGAGGCCGGCCTGCCCGCAGCGCTGCTGTAGCCCCCCTGCCCCACCCCGCTACCAGTCGATGGGCTTGCGGTCGCGGAAGAACCCGCCCGTGGGGCCGTCCGGCGGCAGCAAGGCAGCCCAGACAACGGTGTCGGCGCCCTCCTCCACGGTGCGCGGAGCGCTGGAGCCGCCCATGCGCGTGCGCACCCAGCCCGGGCAGACCGCGTTCACCCGCACGCCCCGTCCCTTCAGCTCCGCGGCCAGCAGCCGCGTCAGCGCGTTGAGCGCCACCTTCGAGATACGGTACGCCGAGCGTGGCCAGCCCCTGCGCGCGTCCTGCCCGCTGCGCACGTCCGCGACGAACTCGCGCACCAGCGCGGCCAGCGCCCCCTTCGAAGGCGGCGGATCGAACCGGCGGCGGATCTCCGGAGCCAGGTTCCCCAGCTCCCCCGCGCCGCTCGACACCATCACCACCCGGCCGTGCTCCTCGAGCAGCGGCAGCAGGCGAGCCGTGACGTTCCAGGCTCCGAAGAAGTTCACCGCGGTGGTCTGCTCCGCGACGTTCTCGTCAAAGCCATCCATGGTGATGGCGGCGTTGTTGATCAGCGCCGCGAGCCGCTGCTCCCGGCCCTCGAGCCGCGCGCCCAGCGCGTCGATGCTCTCCTGAGAGGCCACGTCGAGCCGCTCGAAGGCCACCTCGAGCCCCTCGGCGCGCAAGCAGGCCGCGGCCTCCTCACCGGCGACGGGATCCCTCGCCGTCAACAGCACCCGCATCCCGCTGCGGCCCAGCTGCCGGCAGACCTCGAACCCGATGCCTTGATTGGCCCCGGTGACGAGGACCGTTCCCTTTGCCTTCGGCATATGTGTCTCCGGGCTTGCGCAAGGCGCGTCCCAATGGCGACGGCCCTCCAACAGAGTCATTGCGCTTTTTACCGCCAGAGTAAATCCACAAGCCGGGAAAGAATTCCCGGTTTTACTGGGTATTCACCTCGCCTGCGGGGCTCAGCGGCGGGCGGCGATGCGGGCGGCGGTCAGCTACGCCCTCCGGAGCGTGAGGATGGTGACCTCCGTGGGGACGCCGATCCGGAACGGGAGCCAGTGCCCCGTGCCGCCCGACACGTAGAGGTGACTGTCCTTCTGCTTGTAGCGGCCGAGCATGAAGTCGAAGGCGAACCCGAACAGCGGGATGCCAAAGAAGGCGACCTGGCCGCCATGCGTGTGGCCCGCGAGCGTGAGGTGGGCCCCGCGCTCGGCGGCGAAGGGGAAGAACGAGGGGTGGTGGGTCAGGCACAGCAGCACCTCACCGGGGGAGGTGCCCTGGAACGCCGCCTCCGCCGAGCGGCGCATCTGCTGCGCCCGGAGCAGCGGGTTGCGCCTCGCCATCGGGTAGTCGACGCCCACCACGCGCAGGCGCTCGCCGCCGTGTTCGATCACGTGGGACTCGTCCACCAGCAGGCGGACCGGTGCACGCTTCGCGAGGGCCTCATACCCCTCCAGGATGGGCTCCAGGCCTCGCCAGTACTCATGGTTGCCGAGGATGGCCAGCATCCCATGCGGTGCCCGGCAGGCCGCGAGCGCCTCCATCGTCCCATCGAGCTGATCGAGGTCATCGATCAGATCGCCCGTCATCACCTGCAGGTGCACCCCTGCGGCGTTCATGGCCTCCACGGCGGCCCGGACATCGTCCGTGGTGATGAACGGGCCCACGTGAATGTCGGTGATCTGGCCGATCCGGAATCCGTCGAGCGCTGCGGGCAAGTCCTTGAGCCGCACCTCCAGCTCGCGGACCTCGAAGCCCGAGATGCCGCTGGCCACGCCCGCGGAGCTCGTCCCCACGGCGACGAAGGGGACCGCGCGTCCCATGTTCATGAGCACGCTGCGGCGCTCCAGGTCCACCAGCCCCGTCACCGGGCCTGCCGGTGGAGCAGCGGCGCGGCGCAGCCTCCACCAGCGCACCAGCACGAAGGGCGTGCCGAACAGCACCACCATCAACACGGCCACGGCCCACACCGTGGAGAAGAGCTTGAGCGGCACGCCCACCAGCGGGATCTGCCCCTGGAGCCCAAACCCCATCGCGATGGGCAGCCCCCAGGCCAGGAGCGACAGCGCCACCAGGCCCGCGAAGGTCCACCGGCGCCAGCCCCTGGCGACGGCGGGCCACAGCCGCTTCACCACGGCGTAGCCGAGCAGGTTCAACAGCGCGATGAACAGGAGCCTCCCGAGCATCATCCCCGTCATGGCGTCTCCGGCTCAGCCCAGGAACTTGGTCATCCGGCCCTGCGCCACGAGCACTCCATCATTCTCGCGGCGGAGGTCCACCTGGACGAAGGCCAGGGTGCGTCCGGACTTGAGGACGGAGGCCTCCACCAGCACGGTGGAGCCACCGGGAGCAGGAGCGAACCAGGACACGTTCAGGTCCGTGGAGACGCCGGGCCGGTGGTCGCGATCGCCGCTCATGATGGCCAGCGTGCCCACCACGTCCACCAGCGTGGCCACCGCGCCGCCATGCAGCATGCCGTTAGGGTTCTGCACCGCCTCGCCTACCGGCAGCCGCACCCGGGCCTTGCCACCGCTGACCTCGAGCAACTCCATCCCTGCCAACGACCGGTCATAGCCGCCCTGACCGAACCGGCTCAGCCGCTCCTTCAGCTTGTCATCCATGCGGCCTCCACCATAACCGCCGCTCGGGCGGGATGCTCTCCTACGTGGACGGCGGCGTGGTGCGAGCCATCCTCTGAGGACCGAGCCGCTCAGGCGGCGTCCCGGGCCCTGCGGAACAGCCGCTGGATGTACTCCCAGGCGAACTCGACCTCCCGGAGCCGCTGCTCGGACAGGGCGCGCAGCTGAGGGTTGAGCTCCGACACCGAGTCCGGCTGGCAGTCCTTGGACATGGCCTCGTAGGCGGCGCGGGCCTGCTCCAGGGTGCCGGGCTCCTGGAAGCCGAGGAGCCTCCAGAACACCTGCGCCTGCGTGATCTGGAGGTCCGTGGGCTTCTCTTGCACGGGCGGGCGCTCCGCGCTGGGGAGGGCCTCGGCGGGCACCGGAGGATCCATGCGCCGCGAGCGGGCGCTCCGCCGCGGAGAGAGCGGCGCGCTCGAGCTTCCCACCAGGGACTGCACCCTCAGCAGGTACGGCCCGACGCGCAGCTCATCGTTCACATCCATGACCGTGGGCCGGACCACGAGCTCACCGTTGAGGAACGTCCCATTCGTCGAGCCCTCATCCAGCACGATCGCCCCGCCCTCGATGGCGACCAGCCGGCAGTGGACGCCCGACACCGTCTCGTCCCGAAGCACGAGGTGGCACTTCTTCGACCGGCCTACGAAGATCTCCCGCTCCGCCAGCGTCTCCTTCGTCGTGACTCCCGTTTCACTCGACACCGCAGCAATGGTGAACACGTTGTCTCCAGGTTCTCCCGCCTGGGGGAACAGGCAGGATTCATCCCCCACCGCCCGTCAAAGCAGGAGGCGTGCCGACCCCCGCGCAACTCCGGACCCCTGTGCTTTCAAGCTCTTGGAAACCGACAATCCAAAATGACGGGCAGGCGCGCTCACGACCTGTCAGGATTGACATCAAAGCTGACTGGCAGCGTCTTCCGCGAGGGCCCATGGCGAGCGGCGAAGAACCGAAGGCGGAGCAGGCGGCGGAGGGCCAAGCCCCCGGAGATGAGACGGCCTCGGGTCCCTCACTGGATCGGACCTCTCTGATTCCGTTGCCGGTGGTGAGTGACGCCCCTGGCCAGAGCCAGATCACGCGCCGGGAGCGGATCGCGCGAGAGCCTGCGGCCCCCCAGCCGGCACGGCCCTACCGCGAGCCCAAGGCGCTGCGCGTCCAGCGTGAGGGCGTGGCGGATCTGATCGTCCCGCTGTACCCGGATCGCTCGTACGTGTTCGGCCGCGCGCCGGAGTCCACGGTGGTGTTCCCCCATGACGCCGTGTCGCGCCAGCACGGCCGGCTGGCGTTCCGCGAGGATCACCGGTGGGTGTTCCGGGATCTGAACTCGCGCAACCAGAGCTTCCTGGGCGAGGCCGAGTTCCCGTTCCAGGGCGACGAGCGAGAGTACTTCCAGGTGATGAACGCCTCGCAGGACTGGGTGGTCGAGGCGGGCAACGTCATCCTCCTGGGCAACGGTCGCAGCCGCATCCTCCTGCTGGCCGAGGTGCCCGACGGGCTGGTGGCGGGGCCTCGTCCCCGGCACGAGGGCTCGGCGGCCGCGGTGCAGCTCGAGCGCTCCATCCACATCTGCGCGCGCCACCAGCTCCCGGTGTTCATCCTGGGCAAGTCCGGCACGGGGAAGACGTTCATCGCGCGGGAGATCCACAGCCGGAGCAAGCTGGATGGGAACTTCGTCAACCTGAACTGCGGCCGGCTGCCGCAGGACGCGAGCATGCTGCACAGCGAGCTGCTCGGGCACGTGAAGGGGGCCTTCACGGGGGCGGCCTTCGCACGGGTGGGCAAGTTCTACATCGCCAATGGGGGCACGCTCTTCCTGGACGAGGTGGAGTTCCTGCCGCCCGCGGCGCAGGACTTCCTGATCGATGTCCTGGAGGGGACGGGCAGCCTCGCGCCGCTGGGTGCGGCTCCGGACTCGAGGGAGCCACCGCCGCGCTTCCGGCTCATCTCCGCCTCGAAGACACCGCTGCAGCAGACAGGGCTGCGGCCGGATCTGGCCCAGCGCCTGGCCACGGGAGACGTGATCGTGCTGCCGGCGCTGGAGGAGCGGCGGGAGGACATCCCGAACCTCGTGGAGGACTTCCTCCACCGCCTGAAGACAGAGCAGCAGTACGAGGCCGAGTTCACCAGCGACGCGATCGCCTACCTGCAGCAGGTGGACTGGCCGGGGCAGATCCGTGAGCTGGAGACCACCGTGAAGGCGGTGGTGGCGCGCGAGGTGGCGGCGCGAGCCATCGACGGTGTGGGCTCGTCGCGGATGATGATCACCCTGGAGGCGGTGAAGGCGTACCTGGCGCAGCGGATGATCGGGTTCGGTGCCTCGGTGGCGGCGCCTCCTGCGGCCCCCGAGGTGACGAGCTCCCCGGTGACTCAGTCCGTGCCGGCCGTGCGCAAGCGCCCCAGCGATCTGACGGAGGCGGAGATCCGCGCCGTGCTGGAGAAGCACCAGGGCAACAAGACGCGGGCCGCGCAGGAGCTGGGGATCGCGCTCAACACCCTCAAGGACCGGATGAAGAAGTTCGGGCTCGCGTGAAAGGTGGGGGCTTGACGAGCCGAGGGCCCACTGCACACGTCGGCAGCAGCAGGCACTTCGCGCAGTTCTCGGCCACAGGCTTCGCCGGGCACACCCCGCTCATGCCGTAGTGGCACAGCGCGAAGTCGTATCGGACGGGATCCGCCTCATCCAACCGCCGCAGCGAGGCGGTCACCTCCTCAGCCGTCCGCCAGCTCAGGTCCTTGCGCCGCGTCAGCCTCAGGTGCTGCGCAATGCGTCCGATGTGCGTGTCCAACGGGATGACCAGCGCCGAGGCCGGCAACTGCTTCCAGATGCCGAAGTCCACCGCGTCCGGCCCTCGCACCATCCAGCGCAGGTACAGGTTGAGCCGCTTCGCCGCACCGGCCCCCAGCGGCGAGGGCAACAGGTGGTGCAGCCCCCGCTCCTTCCCCAGCGCCCGCCGCAGCTCCACCATCGGCACGTCCCTCAATGCCGCCGTGAAGCCACTGAGGGCGCCGTGGATCGAGCCGTGGGCCTCCCACCCTCGGACGAAGAGCGCCTCCAGGCTCCCGTGCTCGCGCAGGGCCTTGCCCATCCCCAGCAGCAGCACCGCCACGTCCGTGCCGACATTGAAGCGGTACACGAACCCGTTCAGCAGCTCGCGTGCTCCCGCCACGTCCAGTTCTCGGAGAAAGACGGCCGGGGATGAGCCCATGCGCTGCAACAGGCCATCGACCTTGGGCCGGAACAGGTCCGCCCGGCCGTACGCGAGCGCCGCTGCCAGGAGTGCGCTGGTCTCGATATCCCGAGGGTCCGTGTAGCGGTGCGGGAACTCCACGGGATCGAACGCGATGCGCGCACGGGCATCCGTCGACGCCAGGAAGGACTCCAGGAGCGGGCGCAGGCGCTCGGCCGCCTGCACTGATAACCCCGTGCTCCGAGAACGCCTGCTCACGCGCCGACCTCCAACCCCTCATCAACGGGCCGCAATCCCGGGTTCATCCGGCCAGGCGTCACAGCTCCTCGCGTCTCAACCTCTTCGCAGGCTCAGCGCGTCAGCTCACGGACGGCGTGCCCCAGCTCCGGGAGGATCAACGCCTCCAGCGCCAGCTTCACCGCCTGCGGCGAGCCTGGCATGGCGAACAGGATCATCCCTCGATACGTCCCCGCCGTGGCCCGCGACATCATCGCCGCGCTGCCGATCTCCTCGAACGAGAGCATCCGGAAGAGCTCCCCGAACCCTGGCAGCTCCTTCTCGAACAGCCCTCGCAGCGTCTCCACCGTCGAGTCCCGGCGGCCAATCCCCGTCCCTCCGTTGAACAGCACGGCCCGCGCTCCTGCCTCCGAGGCCTCGGCCAGCACGGCCCGGATGGCCTCCGGATCGTCCTTCACCACCTTGTAACCGCACAGCGTGTGGCCCGCGGCCTCCAGCCCGCTGCGCAACGCCCGCCCGCTCTCGTCCCGGGCCTCGTCCCGGCTGTCCGAGCACGTCACCACGAACACGCTCACGTGCGCCGGTGCGTGCGCCTTGTGCTCCTTCTCCGCGTGCGAGTGGCCATGGTGCCCATGCCCCCTGTGCGGGTGGTGGTGGTGGTGCTCGTGCCCTTGATGCCCATGCTCATGCGGCGGGGGCGGCGGCGGGCGAGGCCCGGAGTCATCGTGGCCATGGCCGTGGTGGTGCCCGTGACCGTGATCATGACCGTGGTCATGCTCATCGTCGTGGTCGTGTCCGTCGTGTGCCATGGCGGTCCTCGCGGCTGCGCTGCCTGTTACTTCGACTTGGGATCGTCGATGACGATCTGCCCGTTCTCCACGTCCACCGTCACCACCGTCTGGTCATCGGCGATGCCAGGAGACGTCTCGTTCTTCCCGGAGTCCAGGTCGAAGCCAACCTCGTGGCAGGGGCAGATGACCAGGTTGTCCTCGATGCGCCCGCCCGACAGCAGGCACCCCGCGTGGTTGCACCAGTCATCGAGCCCCTTATAGCGCCCATTGACCTTGGCGATGCACACGTTGCGGTTGCCTACCTCGTAGCCCCGCATCTCCTTCTCGGCGAAGTCCGCCGGTCCAAGCTTGATCTTCATCGGCCTGAATCTTCCTCTTCCGCTAAAACGACAGGTTGCCCCCCATCGAGCGCCCTTCTACCCTGGCCCGCCTGCCTCTGCGAGCGTCCTTCTCTTCCACGCCCGCCTGCGCGCTCGCTCTACCCGGATTAACTTCTCTCCCGTGAACCCCTCCCCGCTCGACAAGAACGCCGTCGCCAAGGTCCTCCGGGAGATCTCCCTCCTCCTCCAGCTCAAGGGCGAGAACGCCTTCAAGGTCCGCGCCTATGACACCGCAGCGGACCGCCTGCTCGGGCTGACCCAGGACCTGGGCGCCTTGGTACGGGAAGGCCGCCTGCAAGAGCTGCCAGGGATCGGCCAGGGGCTCGCCGAAAAGATCAGCGAGCTGGTGACCACCGGCAAGCTCGGCTTCCACGAGGAGCTCAAGGCCGCGTTCCCCGCTGGCCTGCTCGAGATCCTCCAGCTGCCGGACATGGGGCCCAAGAAGGCCATGGCCCTCTGGAAGGAGCTGAAGGTGGGCTCCGTGGCCGAGCTGGAGCAGGCCTGCCGCGAGGGCCGAGTGCGGGAGCTCAAGGGGTTCGGCGCCAAGAGCGAGGCGAAGATCCTGGAGGGCATCGCCCTGCACGGGCGCGCCCAGGGCAAGCGCAAGCTGCTGGGGGACGTGCTCCCCACCGTGGAGAGTCTGCTGGCGCGGCTCCAGGCCGTGCCCGGCGTGGTGCGCGTCAGCCCGGCCGGCAGTGTGCGGCGCCGCGCCGAGACCGTGGGGGACGTGGACCTGCTGGCCTCCGCGCCCGAGGCAGGCCCGGCGCTCGACGCGCTGGCCAACGCGCCTGGAGTGGCCGTGCTGATCGGCAAGGGCGAGAGCAAGTGCTCCGTGCGCATGGTGGAGGCCGATCTCCAGGTGGACCTGCGCGTGCTTCCGGACGAGGACTTCGCCACGGCCCTGCACCACTTCACCGGCTCCAAGGCCCACCACGTGCGCCTGCGCGGGCTCGGCCAGGACAAGGGCTTCAAGATCTCCGAGTGGGGTGTGCACCGCGCCGATGGCACCAAGGTGCTCATCCGCGACGAGGCGGACATCTACCGGCTGCTCGGGATGCAGTACGTCCCCCCCGAGCTGCGCGAGGACTCCGGCGAGATCGAGGCCGCGCTGGAGGGGCGGCTGCCGGAGGATCTCCTCGAGCTGGAGGACGTGCGGGGGGTGGTGCACTCGCACAGCACGTGGTCGGACGGGAAGCACTCGCTGGAGCAGATGGCGCGGGCCGCGAAGGAGCTGGGGCTCCAGTACCTCACCGTCACCGAGCACAGCCAGGCGGCCGTCTACGCCGGCGGGCTCAAGGAGGACGATCTCAAGCGCCAGTGGGAGGAGATCGACCGGGTGAACGAGGCCATCCCGGGCTTCCGGCTCCTCAAGGGCATCGAGGTGGACATCCTGGAGTCGGGCGCGCTCGACTACCGCGACAGCGTGCTGGAGCAGCTCGAGGTCGTCATCGGCTCCATCCACGTGCGCCACAACCTGAACGAGGAGCAGATGACGCAGCGGCTGCTCAACGCCATGGACAACCCCTGCCTGAACATCATCGGCCACCCCACCGGGCGCCTCATCCACGAGCGCGATCCCTACCCGCTGCGCATGGAGGCGGTGTTGGATCGCGCCGCCGAGCGGGGCGTGGTGATGGAGGTGAACGGCAAGCCCGCGCGGCTGGACCTCAAGGCCGAGCACGTCCGCATGGCCGTCCAGCGAGGGGTGAAGCTGGTGGTGAGCGCCGATGCGCACAAGGTCGAGGACCTGCCCCACCTGATCTTCGCCGTGGCCACCGCACGCAAGGGCTGGGCCCGCAAGGGAGAGGTCCTCAACACCCTGCCCGCGGACAAGTTCATCCGCGCGCTCAAGGCCCAGCGCGCCCGCTAAGACTCATTCTTTTGTACCAGCGTCCGGTGGCTCCTCTGGCATACCCGCATCCACTGGCTGTCGCGGGCTCCTCTCGGCACGGACCTCCTGGCGTGCGGCAATGGCTCCATCGAATGAGAAAAGCCAGATCTCGGCCTTGAGGCACTCCGGCCCCGATCCGGTCAAGTGATCATCAAACAATGGAAAGTCAACCACCTTTCCAAACCAGTAGCCCTGGTCAAGGATCAGGAGATCCTCTTTGCGGTGTGGGGGAACACCATCCCAAACGATGTAACGGACGGGCAACCCCGTGCGGCAATCCACGGGGAACCTCACCTCAGCCTGGAGGCCCGGGAGAAGTTGTCTGTTCAAGCGCAAGCGGCCTTCCTCGACGCCAATCAGCAGACGCCCGGACAGCGTCACTCCGTCGTAATGCACATCCTGAAATTCCAGCCGAACGCGCCCTGGCGTCTTCCCGCTCTCCGATGCTTCTCCCATGCCCTGGGGCGATGACCCTGCTTTCCATGGAAAGGGAAGACCCGCGCAGGCCGCCATCAAGAGAAAGCCGCCGGGAATGAGCTTGAGCCATTTCATTTGCATGACGTCGAGCTGTCGTCCCCATGAGTACATTCGCAGGGTGGTTCCGACTCTACATTGCCAGGGAGGAGCAGCTCGTTTTCATCGGTGTACCGGGTGGACGCGGAGCGGCGCATGCGATCCAGACGAGCAGCCCAAGTCCTGGAGAGAGGCTCAAAGTGGCCCGCGTAGCGCGCCAGCCGCGATGGCGACAGAGGTGCATGGAGCCCTAACCGGAAAGGACCTGCCTGGCCAGCTCACCGTAGCATGAGCCCATGGCCGTCCAAAGAGCCGCGCACTCCCTGGAGCGGTGCTAGCCTCTCAGCCGTCGTGATGCTTCGCTTTCTCATCTGTCTCTTCCTCGTCCTGCCTCCAGACGCCGCCGGCGCCGAGCGCCCCACGCGCGCGGACCTGCAGAAGGCGGTGGAGCTGCATGAGCGCTCGGTGGTGCGAGTCCTCGCCCCCCGCAAGGCCGGTCCCGGCGTCTTCGTCGGCAGCCAGGGCCAGGTGCTCACCGCCGTGGACCACGTGAGCCTGGAGGCCACCACAGAGGTGGAGTTCGGCGGCCAGCGGCTGCCCGCCTCGGTGGTGCTCGCCAACGCGTACCTGAAGGTCGCCGTCGTCGCCGCGCCCAGCGGCACCTACCCCTCCGTGCCAGTGAAGGTCAGCGCCGAGGGCCTGGACGGCCAGTGGCTCATCGGCGTCATCCGCGGCCGAGGCAAGAAGGCTCCCTCCCAGCCCTTCACCGCCGTGGCCAAGAGCGCAAAGCAGGAGCCCTTCGTGGACGTGGGCATCCCCTTCGCCCCGGGCACCCCACTCTTCGACACGCAGGGGCGGCTCGTCGCCGTCGTCGTCCAGCGCCGCACCGGCGGGTGCCGGGCCCTGCCGCTGTCAGCCGTGAAGCTCCAGCTCGCCTCCTCGGGTGGGAGTCCATGAGCGCCGCCACCGCCCAGCCCTGGCGCCCCTCGGCCGTGCAGGAGGTGGTGATCCTCTGGGCCGCCGGCTTCCTCGGCATCATCGTCTCGTTCCTGCTCTTCGGCGGCACCAGCATCCCCAAGCTGGTGGCCACCGTGGGCTTCCTCTACCTGCCGCTCATCCCCATGCGCTGGCGCGATGAGGACTACCGCGACTACGGCCTCTCCCTGCGCGCCTGGCGCCAGGACCTGAGGCTGTTCCTCGTGCTCAGCCTCATCGTCGGTCCCCTCTTCTTCCTCGGCTTCTTCGCCTGGGTGGAGCTCGTCCCCCAGCTCCCCCCGGAGCTGGCCCGGCTCCTCACGCCGCACAGCGGCCCCGGCCACTTCTCGCCTCGGCTGCCCCCGCGCTTCGCCGAGTGGGTCATCGATCAGCTGTTCGTCGTGGCGCTCCCCGAGGAGTTCTTCTACCGGGGCTACATGCAGACCCGGCTGCGCGACGCGTGGCCCGGGGGGCGCAAGGTGCTCGGCGCGCGGCTGGGGCCCGCCTTCTGGCTCACGGCGCTGCTCTTCGCCCTCGGCCACCTCGCCATCTTCCAGGCCTGGCGCCTGTCCGTCTTCTTCCCCGCCCTCCTCTTCGCCTGGATGCGCGAGCGCACCGGCACCGTCGTCGGTGCCGCCCTCTTCCACGCCGCCTGCAACCTCTTCGTGCACTTCCTCGAGGTCTCCTTCTTCGGCGGCCCCTGAGGCGCCACCCCATACCCCCCAGGTCCTCCTCCTCCAGCCCTCTCTGACACGTCAGGCTTATTCTAGTGTTCACAAGTATTCAGAGAATTGGGGTATAGCTGGGACACCCTGGTGCCTCCGCTTCATGCGGACGGGCACCCTTCGAGGGGGGCACTCCCAGTGAATCGTCTTCAGAGAAGTCAGGGGCTCGGACTGGCCGCGGCGCTCGCGCTGTGCACGGCCTTGTGGGCACCTTCCGTCCTGGCCCAGCAGAACTCTTCCGTCATCACCGGCACGGTGGTGGACGCCAGCAACCAGAAGCCCATCCCCGACGTGGTCATCACCGCCACCTCCCCGGGCCTCCAGGGCGAGGAGACTGCCGTCACGGACGCCACGGGCAACTACCGCCTGCCGCAGCTCCCCCCCGGCGTCTACACGCTGCGCTTCGAGAAGGAGAGCTTCCAGCCCTACTCGCGCACCGAGATCACCCTGCGCCTCAACCGCACCATCCGCCTCAACGCCCAGCTGCTGCCGGATGAGTTCCAGACGACGATGGAGATCTCCGGCACCCCGCCCGCCATCGACGTGGGCTCCACCCGCACGGGCCTGAGCGTGGACACGGACCTGCTGCGCAACATCGCGGTGGTGCGCCCCGGCTCCAAGGGCAGCGCCGCCCGCTCCTTCGAGAGCCTCGCCGAGCTGGCCCCGGGCGCCAACGCGGACGCCTACGGCATCTCCCTCAACGGCACCACGTCGCCGGAGAACGGCTTCCTCGTGGACGGCCTGTCCGCGGGCAACCCCGCCACGGGCGTGCTCGGCTCGCCCATCTCCGTGGAGTTCATCCAGGAGGTGAACGTCATCACCGGTGGCTTCATGCCCGAGTTCGGCCGCTCCACCGGCGGCGTCGTCACCGCCGTCACCAAGTCCGGCTCCAACGAGTTCCACGGCTCGCTCTTCAGCAACCTCACCCCCGGCGCCCTGGAGGGCACCCCCACCTCCGTGCTGCGCGAGGGCAGCGTCATCACCACCAACCAGAAGCTGTGGAACCTGGGGGACTTCGGTGGCGATCTCGGCGGCCCCATCATCAAGGACAAGCTCTGGTTCTACGTGGGCGTGGCCCCCTCCTTCACCCGCCGCCAGCTCGAGCGCAACCTGAACGCCTTCGTGCTCGACGCGGAGGGCAACCGCGTCCGGGACGAGAACGGCTTCTCCCGCACCGAGCGCATCCCCGACACCACGACGAACTACTTCGCTGACCAGCGCTCCGTGCAGTACATCGGCAAGCTCACCTGGCAGGCCGCGGCGGACCACACGCTCACCCTGTCGCTCTACGGCGCGCCCAACAGCTCGGGCGGCAACGGCCGCTTCGCCTACCGCGTGGATGACAACGCCGTGGAGGTGGAGAACATCGCCGGGGCCTACGCGGCGTATGCGCACCGCAACGAGCAGGACTCGCGCGACATCTCCCTCAAGCTGGCCTCCTCCTTCCTGGACAAGAAGGTCCTCCTGGACGCCACCGTGGGCTGGCACCACCAGGTGGACTCCAACCTGCCCTCGGACGGCACCGGCATTGGCAGCGGCGAGGGCCTGTCCGTCCTGCCCCAGTTCGAGATGCAGCGCTCCAGCCGCCCGGATCCCGCCAACCCCGGCCGCAGCCTGCCCGCCTTCTACTCCATCAATGACTTCGAGCAGCTGCCGGACCCCTCCGTGTGCGATCCGGCCGGCACCGTCAACGCCACGCGCTGCCCGGTGACCACCTACCTGTTCGGCGGCCCTGGCTTCATCCAGGAGCGCACGGTGGAGCGCTACCAGGCCAACCTCGTCGGCACCCTGCTGCTCAGCGCCATGGGCCACCACGTCATCAAGGCCGGCTTCGACGGCGAGGTGATGACGAACGAGGATGTCCGCGGCTACTCGGGCCAGGTCCTCTACCGCGAGAACGTCAATGGCCAGACGTTCCAGGACTTCCGCGCCTTCGGCTACCTCACCGGGCCGGACGAGGTGGTGATCCAGGACTCGGTGAACCCCTCCACCCGCGCGCTGGCGCTCGGCGGCTTCCTCCAGGACTCGTGGAGCGTGATGGACAAGGTGACGCTCAACGCGGGCGTGCGCTACGACTCGCAGACGGTGTACGGCACCGGCGGGGACGTGGCCTTCGAGCTGCCCAACCAGCTCTCCCCGCGCGTGGGCCTCATCTACGACTTCACCCAGCAGGGCCGCTCCAAGCTGTACGCCAGCTTCGCGCGCTACTACCAGAACGCGGTGCTGGCGATGGTGAACTCGCAGTTCTCCAACATCACCCGCATCCAGGCCAACCGCCGGCGCGCGGCCCAGGGTGATGCGCCCGGGTGCGATCCGCTCAAGCAGGAGGCGCCCTACACGGAGTGCCGCGACGAGCGCAACGTCATCCCCTCCGGCAACCCGGAGATCCTCAGCAAGAAGTACGCGCAGACGTTCGCCATCAACAGCCCGGTGGATCCGGATCTCGAGCCGCAGTCCTCGGACGAGTGGGTGGTGGGCGGCGACTACGAGATCTTCCCGCGCGGCACGGTGGGCCTTTCCTACACCCGCCGGACCATGAACTCCGTCATCGAGGACATGTCCCGCAACGAGGCCACCAACTACTTCATCGGCAACCCGGGCCGCGGCATCGCCTCCGAGTTCCCCAAGCCGGTGCGCAACTACGACGCGGTGACGCTCTCCTTCAACAAGGCCTTCGCGAACCTGTGGCTGGTGCAGGCCAGCTACACCTGGTCCCGCCTCTACGGGAACTACTCCGGCCTGTTCCGCCCGGAGAACCTCCAGCTGGCCCCCAACGTCACCTCGGACTTCGATCTGATCTCCCTCACCGAGAACAAGATGGGCCTGCTGCTGCTGGACCGGACCCACTCGGTGAAGCTCTACGGCGCCAAGGAGTTCCCCCTCACCGGCAAGCTCAACCTCAACCTGGGCCTGTCCTACCGGGGCACCTCGGGCGCGCCCATCAACGTCACCGGCGCGCACTACATCTACGGCCCGGAGTTCACCTTCATCCTCCCGCGCGGCGCCGGGGGCCGCCTGCCCCTGGTGCACAACATCGACACGCGCCTGTCCGCCAACTACCGGCTCTCCGGAGACATGGTGGCCAGCGTGAGCATGGACGTGTTCAACCTGTTCAACTTCCAGTCCGCCACCGCCGTGGATCAGCGCTACACCTCGGAGACGGTGGACGCCATCGTCGGCGGCACGCACGCGGACCTGGAGAGCCTGAAGGCCCGCGGCACGGATCGCACGGTCGTCGTCAACCCCAACTTCGGCAAGCCCACCGCCTACCAGTCGCCCCGCAGCATCCGGTTCGGCGCGCGCCTCTCCTTCTAAAGCGGAGCCCTCCTCACCATGAAGACCTCATCCGCCTTCCGCTGGATCCTCCCCCTGGGGTGCGCGGCGCTGCTCAGCGCCTGCAACGCCGAGCAGCCCCTGCCCCAGTGCACCATCGGCCGCGGCGAGCACGCCGTGCGCTACCTGCTCGTCCGCGGCACCGGCGCCTGCGCCACGAAGACGGCCGAGAAGGTCGGCGCGCAGATCTTCCGCACGCCGGGCTCTGGCACTCCGCCCACGCTCGACTTCAAGCCTGGACCGCTGGCCGCCAACGAGGGCAAGGACCCGGCCAACCCCGTCACCAACTCGGGGGACTTCACCACCGAGTACCCCAGCGAGGACGAGCTCTGCCTGGTGCCCTCCATGTCCGAGGCCCGGCAGCGCATCGCCCAGGCCGACGGGACGACGAAGGACCTCCGCTACGAGTTCAGCAACGTGCGCGTGCAGGGCTCGGCCGCCATCCCGGGGACGCAGTGGATCGCCGACCTCACCTATACCGAGGATGACTGCACCGCCCAGTACGTGGCCGTGGGCATGTTCCCCGCGCTCAAGTGCGAGCGCACCGTGTCCGGCAAGGTGGAGCGCGATCCGGCCATCTGCCAGCAGCCCCGGCCCGGCCTCTCGATCGATCCCGCCTTCCCCACCACCTGCGACGAGAGCACCAACCTGTGCGTGCTCAAGGGCGAGCCCCCCTCGCTCATCCGTCAGCCGTAGGTGCCACGGCGCCCTCCAAGCCCGCGCTCCGCACCTGAAGGAGTGCTGGCCTGGGGGCCCGTGAGGTGCCCGCTCAGCCCGCTGGGAGGTGGCGGACCTGCAGGTCCTCGCTCACCGCCAGCGCCGTGCCCTGCGTCAGCTCCACCCAGCCCTGGGTGCGCTTCACGTGGCTGGCCACCACCACCGCCCGGTGGCGCCGGTGCGCGATCATCGCGGGATGCGTCTCCGGCGCCGTCGGGGTGAGGCCGCACACCTCGCAGTGATCCGTGCCCTCCAGCCGCGTGTAGTAGAGCGGCACCTCACCCGAGCGCGTCGCCACGAGGATCCGGCCGTTGGTGGCCACGAAGTTCAGCGTGGAGGTGCGCACCGCCCCGCCCTGCGCCGAGACGCGCTCCAGCTCCCGCGCCGTCTCCACCAGCAGCTGGCCCGCCACCTCCGCCTCCAGCCGCGGATCCTCCATCCGCCCCTTGTCCCGCAGGTGCTTCAGGAAGTGCGCGAAGGCCACCTCGCTGTCCGTGGCCCCCTTCACCTGCCACTGCAGGAACTCGGGGAGCTGCTCCAACAGCGAGCTCCTCAGCTGCTCGAAGCCCTTCAAGGCGCCCTGGTGGGCGAACAGCCAGGCCCGGGCCCGGAACGGCTGGGTGTTGTCCTCCAGGGACATCCCCACTGGCAGCTTGCCCGCATGGAAGACGAGCGCCCCGGACTCATGGGGCGGCGCCAGCGTGCCTACCGTCAGCCCCGCGTCGCTCGACAGCCGCCGCAGCAGCACCTCGCCGTCCGCGTACGCTCCCACCCCCACCGCGTTGGCCTTCGGCTCGGCCTGGAGACTGACCTGCCCCTCCAGCCGCGCCAGCTCGCACTTCAACAGGTTCGGATCCGAGGAGAGCACCGCCAGGACGACCGACATGGAACAAAACCCCCTGATGGAGCGTGTGGCTCATCGAATAGATAATGATGCCACCACCCCCCCTCAACCCACGCTCCCCAGGCCCCTCTCCACCCGCTAAGCCCTTGAAATGGCTCGGATTTGGAGAGACGGAAGGTTTGACAGGCCCGCACCAGGGTGCGAACATCCCCGCGCTTTACGGGACTCTGGAAGTCCCTACGTACCCGTGCAGAACTTCACCGGAGACGGAATGTCGGACGAGATTGCGATCGGCATCGATCTGGGCACCTCGTATTCGTGCGTGGCGGTGGTCCAGGACGGACAGCCGGTGGTCATCCCCAACGAGTGGGGAGAGAGCACCCACGCCTCGTGCGTCTCGTTCCTGGAAGACGGCTCGGTGCTGGTGGGCAACGCGGCCAAGAAGAACATCATCCAGGCCCCCGAGGCGACGGTGTACTCCGCCAAGCGGCTCATCGGCCGGTACTTCTTCTCGGACGAGGTGAAGAAGGCCCAGGCGGTGATGCCGTACCAAATCGTCGAGGGCGAGCACAACTCGGTGCGCATCGAGGTGCGCGGCAGCACGTACTCGCTGCCGGAGATCTCCGCGCTGGTGCTCAAGGAGATGAAGGCGGTGGCGGAGACGTACCTGGGGCGCGAGGTGACCAAGGCCGTGGTCACCGTGCCGGCGTACTTCAACGACAACCAGCGCCAGGCCACCAAGGACGCGGGCCGCGTGGCCGGGCTGGAGGTGCTGCGCATCCTCAACGAGCCCACCGCGGCGGCGCTCGCCTACGGGTTCGGCCGGGACGTCAACCAGCGCGTGGTCGTCTACGACTTGGGCGGCGGCACGTTCGACGTGTCCATCCTGGAGATCGGCAAGGACGTGTTCGAGGTGCTCTCCACCGCGGGCGACACGTACCTGGGCGGAGATGACTTCGACGACCGCATCATGACGTGGCTGGCGGAGGACTTCCTGGCCAAGACGCGGCTGGATCTGCGGCAGAACAAGTACTGCCTGCAGATGCTGAAGGACGCGGCGGAGAAGGCGAAGATCGACGTGGGCCAGGACGGCGTGGCGGACGTGCTCTGCGCGGGCATCTGCCAGGACGCCAACGGCAACGTGCTGGACCTGCGCCAGCAGCTCACCCAGGACCAGTTCAACCGCATGGTGATGGACCTGGTGCAGCGCACCTTCAAGGTGTGCGACGAGGCGCTGCAGAGCGCCCGGCTGACGGCCTCGGACATCGACGCGGTGATCCTGGTGGGCGGCCCCACGCGCCTGCCCATCATCCGCAACTCCGTGAGGCACTACTTCCAGAAGGAGCCCATGGAGGGCATCAACCCGGACCAGGTGGTGGCCATGGGTGCCTGCCTCCAGGCGCACGCGCTGCTGGACGCCGGGGCGGAGACGTTCCTGGTGGACGTCACCCCGCTGACGCTGCGCATCGGCACCGTGGGCGGCTACACGGAGAAGATCATCGACAAGAACACGCCGGTGCCGATCGATCGCTCGAAGACCTTCACCACCAGCCGCGACGGGCAGGAGAAGGTGAAGATCCGCGTGTACCAGGGCGAGTCCAACCGGGCCGACGAGTGCGAGCTGCTGGGCGAGTTCGAGTTCTCGGGCTTCCGCATCGGCTACCGCGGCGAGGTGAAGATCGAGGTGACGTTCGAGATCGACACCAACGGCCTGGTGAACGTGTCCGCCTGCGACACGGAGACGGGCCAGAAGACAACGACCACGCTGACCCTGTCCTCGGGCATGTCCGAGGCAGACATCCAGCGGTCCATGGAAGCCACGCGGCAGATCCAGCTCGCGGGCCACACGACCGACCTCCCCTCCGTGGCCTGAGAGGCCTGACAGGCACTGCAGATGTCCCAGCCCCCCGATCCCAGCGGCAAGCCCCCCGGCCCCCCCACCGGCCCCGCCCCCGCGCGCCCGGCGGCTCCGGCTGCGCCTCGGGCTCCCACTCCCCCCGTCCCCACCGCCACCCCTCCGCGCACGATGTCCTCGGGAGCCGTCCCGGGCGCCCCGCGTCCGGGTGGACCTGTCCCGGTGGCCCAGCCGATCCCCGCGGTGGGTGCTCCGCAGCGCCCTGTGTCCCCGGGGACGCCGCCCTCCGCGCCGCCCGTGCCTGGCGCTCCGCCGGTTCCCTCCGTGGCCGCTCCACGCCCCGCTGCTCCGGGCGCCCCTGGCGCGCCGCAGGCTCAAGCTCGCCGGCCTCCACCGAGCGCCACACCTGTCCCCATGGGGGAGCGCCCCACCGTGCCCGGCATCGCCACGGTGCAGGGAGCCACCCCGCCCTCCGAGCGGCCCACCGTCCCGGGCATGCCTCCCGTCCCTTTCGAGGCGTACCCGTCGGGATCGACTCCGGTCGTCCCTGGCTCGCCGGGCGTCGCCGCTCCCAGGCCCGGCTCACCAGGCGTCGCGGCTCCCCGGCCTGCTCCCGCCGTGGCCAGCCGCCCGACGATCCAGGGCATCACCCCCATCTCGGTGACACCCCAATCCGGCCCGGGCGTCTCGCTGAACGAGCCCACGCCGAACTCCCCCGCCGCGCCCGCGTACCGCCCCACCCTCCCGGGCATCACCCCTATCTCGGTGACCCGGGGCAGCGCCACGCCAGCGCCGATGCCTCCCGCACCTCCTCCCGCGGCAACGGGCGCGCCGCCGCGCCCACCCGCTCCTGGGCAGCCTCCAGCGGGGCGTCCTGGCCCCGTGGCCACCGGTGCGCCGCGTCCGCCGCCGGTGATCGCCCCGGGCCAGCCGCCTCCACCGCCTGCGGCCGCGCCCCCGCCCTTCCGGCCCGGCGAGCGGCCTACGACATCACTGCCAGCGGTGGCGACCACGGCGCCCGGGCCTCGCAGTCCTGCCCCTGTGGCAGGCGGGCCTCCCGTCGCGGGCCAGCGGCCTCCCTCTCGCACGGGTATCCCCACCGTGCAGCCGGCGCAGCCTCCTGCCGCGGGCCAGCGCCCTCCCTCGCGCTCGGGCATCCCCTCCATCCAGCCGGCGCAGCCTCCTGTCGCGGGCCAGCGGCCTCCGTCACGCACGGGCATCCCCACCGTCCAGCCGGCGGCGGCCCGTCCGGTTCCTGGCGTGGCGCCCATGATTCCTCCGGGTGCGCCTCGGCCGCCCACGGTGCCCGCCAGAGGCCCCGCAGTCCCGGGCGTCACTCCCGCGGTGCCACCGATGGCGCCTGCCGGGGCGCGTCCTCCCGCAGCCGCCGCCCCGCCTCCGCCCCCTCCGGCCGCCACGGCCAAGGGCTCGCTCGATGAGGCACAGATGGCCGAGCTGGTCTCGCGCTGTGCGCAGCTCAATCAGAGTGACTACTTCGAGGTGCTGCAGCTCCCGAAGGAGGCCACGCCAGCGGACATCAAGAAGGCCTTCTACCGCGAGAGCCGTGCCTTCCACCCGGACCGCTTCTACCAGCTCGAGAACAAGGAGCTGAAGGATCAGGTGAACGAGCTCTACAAGCGCGTCACCGAGGCCTACTACGTGCTGCGCGACGACACGAAGCGCCGCAAGTACCTGGCGGACGTGACGGGGCCGGAGCGCGCCCAGAAGCTGCGCTTCACCGACGCCTCCGAGGCCGAGACGAAGGCCGCGGCGAAGAAGGAGCATGCTGAGCAGATCGGCACCCACCCGAAGGGCCGCCAGTTCTTCCAGCAGGGCAACACCGATCTGGAGGCGGGCCGGTGGTCCAACGCCGAGCGCAACCTGAAGATGGCGCTCACCTACGAGCCGTCGAACGCCCTCTACAAGGAGAAGCTCGCCGAGGCGCAGAAGAAGCTGAACGAAGAGTCCAAGTCCAAGGGCGAGTCCTTCAAGATCAAGTAAGGCGCAGCTGGCGGTAGGAGGGGGCCTGCGGTGGTCATCGACGTCACAATCCTGTGCCTGGTGATCTTCTTCGCGCTGGTCGGCGCCATCTCGGGGGCGGCGAAGCAGATCGCCCACATGGTGGGGATGGCGCTGGCGTACTTCGCCTCGAAGAAGCTGGGGACGGTGCTGGGCCCCAAGCTGGCGGGCTCATTCAGCGACTCGCAGCTGGCCGGGGTGCTGGTGGCCACGGTGCTGGTCTTCATCGTCGTGCTGATCGCGGTGCGCTACGCGCTGGGCGCCCTGCTGCAGCGGGTGATGGCGGGGAGGGATCCGAACAACCGCGGACCGGACCGGATGATCGGCTTCGCGCTGGGCGGGGTGAAGGTGGCGCTCATCTGCTACGTGGTGATCAGCGCGTTGACGTTCGTAGAGCAGCACGTGGTGGTGGCGGGAAAGCGGCTCGGCATCTCGCCCAAGGACTCCAAGGCCTTCGCGCTCGCCCGGAGCTACAACCTCTTCGAGATGACGCAGTTCGCGCCGCTCAAGGACTTCGTGCGGGTGGCGCAGGCGAGCACGGATCCGGAGCGGGCCCAGAAGCTCCAGGGCGATCCGGCCTACAAGGCGCTGCGGCAGGATCCCCGCTTCCAGCGCGCGCTGAAGGAAGACTCCCTGCGCAAGGCGCTCGAGCAGGGCGACACCCAGGCGCTGCTGCGCAGCAACCTGATCCTCCAGCTCATCCAGGATCCGGAGTTCGCGGCCCGGGTGGGCGCGGCGGCGCGGGCCTCGGATCGCTGAGGCCTGCACGGCCCCCTTACTTCACCCAAGGGGTCAGCTCTCTACGCTTCTCATGGATGACGTAGGCCATCAGGCGCTGCATTTCGTTTCGGTTGAAGGCCTGGACCGCTTCGATGAAGCCCCCTGGATCGAAGCTCGGTCGCTTGGCGAACCGCATCAGTTGGTGCCCAAGCACCACGAAGAGCTCCGTATCCGGGGTAGTCCCCAAGACTATCTTGTCATGGCGCTCATCCAGGTGCCCGCGCAGAGGGGCAAGCTCTACCACGAGCCGCTCTTTGAACAGTTCCCAGATCTGATCCCATTCCTTGACCGTCATGGCGCGTTCCCTCTGGAGGGCCCAGATCAGGTACCGGCGCAATCGACGTTCGGGGAGTACGTCCAGACGGTTGCCGCTGGTCGCACGATCGAACGCCTCGATCCCTCGCAAGACCGAGTCCACCAGGGGCACCATCACAGTGCTGGGTGATCTCCGGGCACTTGATCCGCCTTCTCGAAGCGCATGAGCGATGAGCGTTCCCACGGCGAAGGCATCTGCCCAGTAATCCATCTCTTCCAGCGCGACTCCTGCGCGTCCCACTCCGAAGTAGTTGTGAGAGGTCAGCTCCTGGTCGACGTGGAAGAGCTCATGCAACAGCACCAGCATCCCAAAGGGTTCCCAAAAGTCCTCTCCCATCGTGCGGATGACCTCAAGCAGCCCCTCCCCCAAGGTCATGCGACCCGTGCTGGTACTGAGATAAAAGCCAGCCCCTTCGGGCTCCGTGAACTCCAACTCCCGCAGTCTCTGAATGAAGACCGTGCGCTCCTCAAGAGACAGCTGCGGAGGCAAGTCCTCGGGCTCAAGCGTCCTCCGGAAGCTCTCGATGCCTTGACGAATGCGTCCCCAGACTTTCATTCGCGCCAGCTGGTGTTCGGGCGTCTGGGACAGATCGATGGTCTTGGACGCACGATTCCACGGCAACTCGAACGCTAGCTCATACCCCTCGGGGGGCGCGTAGTTGGCAATCAGCGCCGACCCCAATGCCTTCGGGTTGCAAGCCCGGCCTGCCATATAAGCCAACGTGGCAGGGCCCGCGACGAAAAGAGCGACACCCGAAGCGCTGTGATAACTGCGCTGTATAGCTTTGAAGAGCCGTACCAGCTCCTCGGCGATAGAGGCTGCGTTCTGCGCATCCACGAAGACTGCTTTCGAGCTACGAAGCGTGACAATCCCAGCAAGGCCCTGCCCGTGTTGCTTGATGAAGGATCGAATCGTCCCATCAGACACGGCTTGGCCCGCCGAGATGAAGACCGCCACGGTCCCTGTCGCATCCAGTGGAAGCTCCTCATGCAGCCCTTCGACGAGGTCGAAGTAAGGCGCTCCAGGAGAGCCCTCATTCAGCCTGAGAATGTCCCAGGACTCGTCTTGCCTTCGGTTCAGCAGGGTCTGCGGACCTGCCCAGGAGGAGAGCTCCACCCCCAGCATGCTGAAAACGGGGAGCGGCGCGCGCCCGGTGATGTAGAACTCCACGGGAGCCTTGGCCTCATCACGGATGCGCCGGGCTTCTCTTGCAAGCTTCATCACGGCATTGCCCAGCCCCAACCAGTCAATCACGGTGCGAACTGAATCCAGGCGCCGGGTCTCGGGCGCTCCAAACTGGCTGAGCTTCAGGGCCCGGAACTCGCGCCTGCGGGGTGGCACTTTACCGAGGATCTCCTCCTCGTCCACGCGTGTATCAACATCGAGGCACAACAGCACTTGGATAGGCAAGTCCATGGGTTCACGAACTCCAGGTGTATCAAGTAGGGTGGGCCCGCGGCGTTACAGCCCACCTCGCTCGGGGTACTCCGGGCCGAACAGCGCACGAAGGTGAGCGTGTGCTTCTCGCTGCCGGGTCGTCGAGGCGGCGAGTGCGCGCCGCGCCAGCTGAGCGGCCTCATCCGTCATCTCCTGCGCGGCCTCTCTGGCCGACGTGTCCATGTACTTGTCAATGTCAGGGCCCAAGCCTGCGGGATCTGGACAGGAGCGCATGACGGCAAATGACAAGTGCTCGAAGAGCTGCACCAGCCCCTCCAGATAGGTGGCAGGAGAACGGGCGAAGGCGCTGTAGCTCATGGCCTCCAGATGAAACGAGGTGAACGGCCGGCTCCGCTGCCTCCGCTTCCAGTGCTTGACGGCCTTGAGCAGCGGCTTGAGCTTCTTACCGGCTCTCTCATTGGCCTGGATGCTCAGTTCCTCATGGCGCTGAGGGTTGGTACAGATCCACTGCCCGGTGTCCCTTTGGGGGATGAAATACTCTTCCTCATCTACCGCCTTGAAGGAGGGAACCACATCGAATGCGATTCTCGACTCCGAGAACTCGATGTTGACGGAGTGCTGCTGGACGATCGGCAGTTCCTTGTTGGGGTAAGCCTGACACAGGGCCTGCTGCACTCGCTGAAGCGCTGTGATGGTATGCGATGAGGGCCTACCCTGCGTCTCACCCAGGACCACGAAGATATCGATGTCATGGAGTGGGCGGATGGCAGTCCTGCGACTGTAGGAGCCGGACAGGAAGTCCGTCGCGTAGTGAGGAGCAAGGAGGTGACGCAGGTTCTCTCGCACCACCGTGTGCTGCCGGATCACCTCTTGGCGTTGCGAGTCCGTCAGCTCCAGATCCTTGAGAAATTCTTCGAATGCCTGACCAACGCTCAGCATGGCTGCCTCCGCAGGCTCAGCTGGTGGGGAAATACCTGCTCATGATCTGTTTCCAGATCATGAGCGCTTCAGTCCGGCTGCCGTCCTTCTCCAGCCGCATGGCATGGGCGGCTTGGAGTTCGGCCTGGCGCAAGGCCTTGGCTGCAGCCTGGCGCATCTCAGGGGTCATCTGGTCGGAGACGGGCGGACCGAGCCCTGCCGGGTCAGGCCAGTCCCGGTGAATGGCCTCGCTTGCGGACGCAAAGAAGCGACGAACCTCGCTGGGATAGGTGCTGAAGGGCCCGTCCACGAGTTCGTGGGCCATCACCTCGATCAAGAAGGAGGGCTTGATCGGCTTACCGTTGGAGCGGTTCCACCGCTTGAGCATCTTGACGAGCGGCACCCACTTGCCATCCAGCTCCTTGTTCTTCGCCGTTGCCTGCTCCTTGTGAACGGAGGGATCGGACCTGATCCACTCGCCGATCACTCCGTCGGGAATCTCGTAAACGCCATCCACCTTGAACGCAGGCACCGCGTCGATGCTCAGGAGCTTGCCTTCCTCATCCACGGTAGGGTTGCGTTTATCGAACTCGATCGTCACGCACCGGCGCCCCAGTTCTACGGCATCCGCGCCGTAGGCCTTCGCGAGGCTGGTCTTGAAGGCTTTCAGGATCTTGTCGGGCTGCTTGTTCCGCCAGTGACTCTCCTTCTCTCCCAGGACGCAGAAGATGTCGACGTCCTTGAGGGGCTTGGTCTTGGTATGACGAGCGTAGGATCCGGTCAGGAAGCTGTTTGCCAGATCGAACTCTTCCTCGATGCAGGCCCGTACGTCCTGATGGCGGCGGATCGTATCCTGCTGCTCGGTGTCACTGAGTTCCAGTCGCTGGCGGAACTCCTCGAAAGCCTGAGTCACGGTGATCATCGTCGGTAGTACCTCGCGGAGGTGGTGATGCCCGGGGTCGCGATCACCGTCCCCGCGTCGCGCGCGGTCAGGCCGTCGGTGGACTTCAGGGATGTCCCGACCATTCCCGGGACGTCTGGCGCGCCATCCTTGAGCCGGAGGACGACCCGATAGGATGCGTCGGCAGGAGCGGGGGCAGCCTTGGAAATCGACTCCCGGAGGAATTCGGGATCGATCCACATCTCAGGGACGCCACTGCCATCATAGTGGATGTGGAAGTCCCAGCGTGCATCCGCGACATCGGAACCCGGCCGGTAAAACTCAATGATGATGATGATCAGATGCCCACTCTCAAGCCAGGTTCTCACGGCTCGATCCAGCACTTCCGTCCACGCATCCAGGAGTTTCTGCGGGTCCAGCCGGCTCTGGACGATAATGAGCTTGAGCAGGTTGCGCAGATGATCGGAGATGAAGACTACTGCATGGGTATGTGAAAAAGTCAGAGTCGTCGTCATGAGGTCTTCAGTCCTTTCCAATCAATCACCAATTCCTTCACCCCGGACGAGGACTCGGCTCGAGACGCTTCATCCGGCGGCGGTTCGCCCACGTCATGAACGCTGATGCGTGGCGCGCGAGACCGGAGGAGCTTGCTGATCCGGTCCACATCTTCTGGGTCGCAGGGCGCCGTCATGCTCCAGTCGCCACCGGTCGGGCTCCAGTGGAGCCGGTCGAGTTCGTTGCCGGCTTCCAGAGCGTCCTCTCCGTAGAGGCAATAGATGACAAGCCTTGGGCCATGGCCTTTGATCACGATGGGGACGTTCGCCGGGTGTCCATCCACGATCAGCGACTCCATCACGCTCGAGGCAGCGGTCAGCTGCTCCGCGTCGACAGAGTCCGAGCGCGTGATCAGCTCGATGATGGCCTTCCAGGTCTCACTCGCTGATCGAATGGGTATCGACGCGATGTCTCGGCGCAGCTTCATCGCGCAGCCTCCCGCGAGTCCTTGGCCGCTCTCTTCAAGGACGACACGAGCTGTTCGGGCTTCAGCTTGTTGAGGTCCTGCGCGGACTCCATAGAGGACGCCGCTGCCGTGATGATAGCCTTGCGCAGCTGCCGCCCATCCAGTCCCTCCGAAGCCTTCACGAAGAGCTGCATCTGCTTCTTGAGCTCGGCCACCTTGTGCCACTTCTCGGCCAGCCTGCTCAGCGTGTCCTCGATGATCTTGCCGCGAATCTCCGCTTCCGGAAGCACCATGTGCTCGATCAGATCCGCGCGTGACAGGAGCGCCGGATCTACGGCCTTTGGGAAGTTCGTGGTGGCGATCAACAGGGTGTTGCGCTGGTTACGCGCCAGCACATCGATGCCCGAAAGCGCCGCGTCGGTGGCCCGGTGGACATCGATCGGGTTCGCCTCCAGGCTCATCCGCTGCCGGTCGGCCGCGAGCGTCTCGACCTCGTCGAGGAGGACGACGCACGGTCCCCGGGCGGCGAGCTCGGGGATGACCTGATGAAAGAGGTTCGCCACCCCCTTCTGGCTCTTCCCCAGAGCCGCGCTCGTCAGCGCGTGGGGGTCGATCTCGACGAAGTGCGTCTTCTCCGTCGGAAGCCGCCGCGCGACCTCGTTCGCGAGCCCACGGGCGAGAGTCGTCTTGCCTGTGCCCGGGGGACCCGCCAGGACGATCAACCCGTGGACCGGAATGACCTCGAAGGCAAACTGCCGACGCAAGGTCAGCGTCAGCATGGCTTGTGCGACGAGCCGCTCACGGACCTCCTCTCCGATCTTGATGGACTTCCATGCCTCCGCGAACTCGTTGGACGGCAATGCGCAGTCAGTGATGATGACATCCATGGTGGTCGTGAACTCCGCCCGAGCCCGTGGATCGGACCCGGAGTGATGCGTTCACGGCCGCACTTAGCAGCGCTCGTGCCACACACTTGACGCTGTGATTCCCGCCACTTACCGCTTCAGGTGGAGGATCCCGGGCGCTGAATGCGATCTCATTCCCATGATCGCATTCGCTGGGCTCCCTGCCGGCCGCGTGCGGGAACGCATTCTCGTGAATGCGATCGCGCTCAGCGCTCAGGCCTTGTCGCCATCCTTGGAATAGCGGGCGTTTGCGCGTGATGGCCGCTTGGCCTCGCGCTTGCTCTCCGCAGGGCCAGCGTATGCGAACAGCTCAACATCCGTCTGGCGAGTCAAGCCTTCCACCTGCTGCAAATGCACAGGCAGAGCGCGAGGGCTCACCCGCCGAAGCGCTCGAAGTATCGACTGAGCTGCTTGACGGCCGTCCCACGGTCCGCCTTGACCGCTGGCGCCACGCGGTGTGCCAGCGAGATGATCTCCTCTCGAGAGCGCGGGGCCTGCATCCGGGACGCACCACTCATGTGAAAGAGGAACAGCGGCTTGAAATACCTCTCGTTGAACTCTTTTTGATCGTCCCAGGTCTGCGGGACGTGCTGGTGGTCCTCGATATAGGCCCGCAGCGCGAGGGTGGCGATCTGAGGCGCGAGCTGCGACCAGTCTTCAGTCTGGCTCAGCCCCTCTGGCCGGGGGGGCGCAGGCACCGGGTCCACGGGGAGAAGAGCCCCCTGCTCCAGCGCTCGCCGGCACCCGCGCGCATCCACACCTCCACGGGTGGCGGCCCGCGGGAGGCGCTCCACAAAGTTCGCCAGCTCTCGGAAGTTACCGTCCCAGCGATGGTTGCGGAGCAGCTCCAGCGCCTCCGGCGTCAACGCGTCGTAGGCGGAGATTCCCTCTCCCAACGGCTTGCCCCGAAGGTAGGCGACGACGTCTTCGAACCGCTCGCGCAGTGCGGGAACATCGATCACCTGGATCGACAGGCGGTACCACAGATCCGACCGGAACTTCCCTTCCCTGGCTGCAGCGCGCAGATCCTTGTTCGTCGCGCAGATGATCTGCACGTCCGCCCGCCTGGGCTTGCCGTAGCTGCCCACTCGCTCGTATTCCCCTTCATCCAGGAAGCGCAGCAGCATGGGCTGGACCTCGGCAGGCATGTCGGCCACCTCATCCAGGAACAGAGTCCCCCCGTGCGCGCGCTCCACCGCGCCCACGATGGGCTTGACGGCACCGGTGAACGCTCCCTCCTCTGCACCGAACAGCTCGGAGCGCAGCAACTCCTTGCCCAGCATCGAGCAGTTCACGGCCACGAAGGCACCGCTACGGCCAGAGTGACGGTGGTAGGTGCGAGCCAACCCCTCCTTGCCGGAGCCGGACGGCCCCAGGAGGAGCACCCTGGATTGTCGGGCGGCGGCGTTGACGACCTCCCGGTGGGCAGCCCTGATCGCTGGCGATGCGAGGATCAGCCCCTCGTCTCGCGTCTGCCGCTCTGCTTCAAAGTGGAGGTTCTGACGGCTGACGTAGTGCCAGACCCGCTGGAGGACCCGCGCCCATTGGGCGTCCAAGGTGTCTCGCGTGACGAGCCGCAGCTCCTTGCCGCCCGCCACTGGGATGCGTCCCGGCTCGTCCTTGAGCACCTCCGGCTGCGAGGCCCTGTGGAGGGAGACGCTCGCCAAGATCCCAAGCCGCCGCAGCCACTCCTTCACGGCCTGGAGGATGCCCTCGCCAAACGTCTCGGCGTTGGACCACACCGCATCCGCGGGCTCCTCGCTGTCACGAGCGGACATCTCCACGGCGGACAGCTGGACGAAGACGCTCTGTGCGTCCGGGATCTGGACCCGCTGGTTCCGCGGGAGCAACAGCCAGCTCCCATTGCGGCTGCCGACGTCCCTCAGGCAGACGGTGCTGCCCTCCTTCCATGCCAACACGTGGTTGGCCGAGACGCTGGGGGAGGGAACAGTCAGGGTGCGCGGCGTGCGCCCCGCCGGCAGCGAGTTCGGGCTCTCAGCGGGATCCGGCTGCCGTCCCACCAGAAGCGCCTCCTCCTCCCCCAGTTCCACCGTCTCCGCTTTTTGCTCCGGCGCCTGAAACACGATGCGTGCCAACGCAGCCCTCCACCGCTCAACCTCGCTCTTCCTAACTCACCGGTTCTTCCTCAAGCAAGCCGCCCCCCGCCAGGCAGAGGGAGCCCAGGCCTTCTTCAACGTCCCGCCACGGTGCTCCCATGAACGCCTATCTCGACGAGTGCCGCGAGCTGATCCGCGAGGAGATCCGTGAGTTCATCCCTGGCGGCCGCGTTCGGCCCCTCCTCTACGATCTGATGCTCGACTACCCGATGCGGGCCGCCAAGGCGCTGCGCCCCGCGCTCTGTATCGCGGCCTGCCGCGCGTTGGGCGGACGGCTCGAGGAGGTGCTGCGCAGCGCCGCCGTGCTCGAGTTGTTCCACAACGCCTTTCTCGTCCATGACGACATCGAGGACGGCTCGCTCCTGCGCCGCGGCCGGCCCACGCTGCACCAGACCTACGGCATCCCGATCGCCATCAACGTTGGAGACGGCATGTTGGCCCTGTCGCTCCAGCCGCTCCTGGACAACACCCGCCTCCTGGGCCTGGGACGAGCGCTGCAGGTCATGCAGGTCATCGCACGCATGTGCCGTGAGTCTGTGGAGGGACAGGCCCTGGAGCTGGACTGGGTACGCAGGGGAACCTGGGAGCTGCAGGACCGCGATTACCTGCTGATGGTCTACAAGAAGACCTGTTGGTACACCTTCATCGCCCCGCTCCTCGTGGGTGGGCTCATCGCAGGGGTCGAACCGCACCTGCTCAGCCTCCTCCGCCGCTTCGGGACGTTCCTTGGCGTCGCCTTTCAGATCCAGGACGATCTGCTCAACCTGGAGGCGGCGGGCACGGCCTACGGCAAAGAGACCGCTGGGGATCTCGAAGAGGGCAAGCGCACGCTCATCTTGCTTCACTTGATGCGAACGCTCACCGGCGCGGAGCGAGAGCGCGCCCAGGCACTTCTGGCTCAGGAGCGATCCGGGAAGCTTCCTGAGGACATCACCTGGCTGTTGGAACTCATCCGCCGGGAGGGAAGCCTGGAGCATGCCCGGCACATCGCAGAATCCTACGCGCACAAGGCACAGCGCTCACTGGGGCGCGCCAGAGGCCGGCTGTCGCCCTCCCCCCACCTCGACTTCATGGACTCCCTGGTGAACTTCGTCATCCAGCGCGATCGCTGAGGACAGGACACTCTCCGCATGGACATTCCCTACATCCCTCATGACCCAAGTTCCGGTGAACCCTCTGAGGAAGCCAGCAGCGAGGAGTCTCGCAGACGCAAGCAGGAAGAGTTCGAGCGAGAGGAGGAGCCCGCGGAGGATTTCGCGAGGATGATGTTCAAGCTCGGACGGCGCCTCTTCGCCCACCAGGTGCACGTCATCCGCCGCATCAAGGATGCCCACGGGGAGGTGCAGCGCCGGACGATGATTCGCGCGCTGGGCTCGGAGGAGCGCTTCCATTTCCTGAGGGAGCGTGTCGAGCGCAACCGATTGAAGTCCCGGGAGTACCTGACCAAGGTTGCAGCGCTTGGGCTGGATCAGCTCTCCGCGTGGTTGGAGGTGCAGCGAGGGCTCTTGGACGGAGTGTTCGATCGGCTCGCGCGCGTGGGTGTCGCCGAGGAGCGCCAGGCACAGCTCATTGACCGGATGCTCGGCCTCCAAGAGGAAGACATCCACCGCGCCACCGTCAAGTCCATTGTCCTCTTCGAGATGGTGCGCGACCTCATCCGCGACCAGGATGATCTCATCCAAAAGCTGGGGGTCACCGAGCGTCGCCAACTCCTTGAGTTCGCGCTCGGCCTGCGAAAAGAGCCGCCCGATCTGCTCGCCCACTTCTTCCAAGACGTTCTGCGGAAGGAGCCCGAGAGCAAGCTGGAGCTCTCCTCCCTGCCCAAAGAGAAGTCCATTCAGATCTACCCACTGGATCTCGGCACCCTGCGAGCCTCGTCCAGCAGCTCGCTCAGGCCTGGGACCCCCGCATTGCCTCCAAAGGTCTTCGAGCTCACCAACAACTCGTTCACGGACAAGGAGCTGGCTTTTTTCATTGGGCCCTGTGTCTCCGTGGCGCCCCAGAGCTCGAATGAGCCCTGGCAGGACGCTCGCCTTCAGGTGGCGCCCCTCCAGATCGAGACCGCTCCCGAGCCAAGCACTGCCGATGGGCCCGACGGTGCGCCCGGAGGGCCCCAGCTGAAGATGCTGAGCACGGTCCATGGGTCGATCACGCTGCTCTGGCACAACTGGTTCCACGAACATCACCAGTCCCTGCGAGCCCGGGGCAGTGACCATCCGATTGCCAGCGATCTGCACTACCGAGCGGATGTCAATGTCCCCGCAGTGCGAACCATCCTGCGGATCAGCTTCAAGGTGGTGTGGCCATGAGCGCCCCCCAGCAGGAGACGCCTCCCGCCGCCGCGACGGAAACCCCTGAGGGGCCCGCCCCGAAGGTGGAGATCCCAGTGCTCGAGGACGACGACACGCTCATGGCGCGACTGCACGAGGTGCACCGCCTGCTGAAGCGCCACCCACGGGTGACCCGGGCCGTCATCAGCGCGTTCGTCACCGAAGGGCGCGCCTATGCTCGTACCTCGGAGGGCCGCGGCCTGCGGGACGCACTGCTCGGCTCAGAGCGTCTCAGGCGGGCGCGCCTGATCTGGCGCGCCTTCGGGCTGGAGCATGATGCGGCGAGGACCTCCTCATTCGAGCCGAGCCATTTGCTGGGAGTGCTCGTGGCAGCCACAGCCAGCTCCCACCTCGAGGAACTCCTCTCGCGGCTGGCGATGGATCGGAGCGGCGAGCACGTATGACTGGCCCCCGGCTTCACGAGCATCGGCTTCGCTTCGAGGAGACGAATGACTTCGTCGACTTCATCCTCGGGCTCTGCGCCATCGCGCCTCCACCCCTGCGCGAGTTCAAGCCAGCGCCTCCCTCGAAACTGCCCCTCTCCTCGGAGGAGGGGCTCACGCACTTCATCCTGGGCGTCCTCCTGTTCGCCTCCAGGTTCAACCGATTCGTCGCCTTGGAGACGCGCCATGGCTCACAAGATGAGTCGCCTATCCTCACTCCCACGCTCCCCCGCGACCTGCTGCGCTGACATCCACAGGACCCCTGCGAATGCTGACGTCCCTCATGACTGTCATCAACTCTCCTCGACTCTCCTGGGTGGGCGACCCTTCCCCCCTTCAAGCTCGCGAGAAGGAGTGGTACCACTTCTGCGTCGTCTCCCCAGAGCTGGAGCTGATCGTCAACTTCAACCTGGGCCGTTCTCTCCCCTCCGCGAAGCAGAGCGCTCCCGTCGCTCGGCTCATCGTGCTGGCACGGAGTGACCGCTGGGAAGGGGCCGTTGAGACCGTGCCTTATGAGCAATGCACGATCTCTCCTGGCTGCATTCACTTGATATTCGGTGAAAGCTCCCTGCGCTTCGAGGCAGGCGTGTTCCACCTCTCGGTCCGCCTGAAGGAGCGAGCGATCGCGGTCGAGCTGCGGCTCGAACCGCTCGCCGTGCCTTTGAGTTCGCCAGGAGCCCAACTGGGGGATGGCGTCTTGAGCTGGGTAGTGGTTCCGGCGCTCCGCGCGAAGGGAGCCGTTCGACTTGGGGGGCGCGTCCATCGGTTGGACAGTGCACCCGCGTACCACGATCACAATTGGGGGGCATGGCAGTGGGGCTCGGACTTTGCCTGGCAGTGGGGGTTCGGCCTGCCCTCACGGGAGAACATCTGGAGCCTCGTCTACAGCCGGATGACCGACAGGGCGCGCAGCCAGGACTTTGACCGCAAGCTCTGCTTGTGGCGTGAGGGGCGCCTCACCCGCCTCTTCTCTGAGCGCGACGTAGAGATCCGCCCCGAAGGGCTGCTTCGTCTCCCGAGCGTCCCCAAATTCCCAAGCGTGATGACGCTCGCCACGCCGGGTGGCGCCACGGATGTGCCACGGATCCTGCATGTAACCGCACGCTCAAGCGGTGACCATCTCCGCATCCGCTTCCACGCGAGGGACGTCGCGCAGCTTGTCATCCCCCATGAGACCAATCTGGGCGTCACGCTCATCAGCGAGGTCTGCGGCTGGCTCGAGCTGGAAGGCCGGGTCCAGGGAGAGCCGATCTCCTCGGAAGGAGCTGGGGTCTTTGAACATGTCCACCCCGGGTGAGTTCATGGTGCTGGTGCGTCACTCTCTCGAAAGGTTGGAGCAGGAATGTCCTCCCGCCCATGCGGCACTCCGCCATCGCCTGCGCGATCACTGCCTGTGGATCACCATCGATGGAGAGCAGTTCTCGCTGGCCCCGGTGGGCCGTTCGCTTCGGCTCAGCCCCGCGCTGCCACAGGCCACCGTGGAGTTGCAGACCTCGCGACGAACGCTGCTGGAGGTGCTGGAGGGCAGCCTGCCACTACTGGATGCCGTCTTGCAGGGCCGCTTATTCCTGCGAGGCACGGCCCAGGCGCTCATCGAGTTCCATGAGGCGCTCGTCATCTACATGCGGGGCGCGGTGCGCTGCCCCTCTCTGCCCGAGCTGCTTCCGATCCTTCGTCAGCAGGCCACGCTGCTCCTTGGCTGACAGTGCCCCCTTCCCCCTCAGGTCGCGAGGTGTTCATGCCCGCAGTGGACTCTCAGAGTGCTCCCGCTCCTTCTCTCTCCTCTCCTGCACCTGCGCCATCTTTGTCGGAGCGCCGCCGCCGCGGACGCCCTCGAGGGCGAGTCCTGATCCTCGGCGCGGGCGTCGCGGGGATGACGGCCGCGCATGAGTTGATGGATCGGGGCTACGCCGTGCAGGTCCATGAGCAGGCCCTCTGGCCAGGAGGGAAGGCCGCGACGCAGTATCCGTGGATCGCGCTCGGCGGCGGCAGCCGCCTTTATCAGGTGCCAGCCGAGCATGGTTTCCGCCTGTTTCCCTCCTTCTACAATCACCTCACCGACACCATGGGCCGCATCCCCTTCCGGCGCATCCAGCCAACGGGGCTTGGCCGCGCATACGAGACCGTCGCGGAGAACCTGATCCCCACCTACGCGGCCTCCACGGTGCGGCGGAACATGAAGCCCCGCGTGATTCCCCGCGCCTACGGGGACAAGCTCGGTGACTTTCTGCGAGCGCTCGATGACATCTCCTCTTCCATGCACCTCAGCGAGGCGAATCCGAACGACACCCAGCGCTTCCAGCTCAAGTGCCTGCAGTTCATCACCTCGTGCCACAAGCGCCGCGACGGCGTGAAGGACCATGCCTACGGGAACATGACTTGGTGGGACTTCCTGGGGGGGCATTGGTTCTCGCCTCCCTTCCAACGGGAGATCGAGACGTTCGTGCGCACCATGGTGGCGATGAACGCCCGCACCGGGAACGCTCGCACGGTGGGCAACGTGGGAATGCAGCTCCTCTTCGATCTGGCGACGGATGGCTCCAAAGTGGATCGTGTGCTCAATGGGCCGAGCAGCGACCAATGGCTGCTTCCCTGGGAGGCGCACCTTCGGGACGGAGGCGTTCAGTTCCACTACGGCCAGTCCGTGCGGCGGCTGATCTACAACCCGGCGACCCGGCGCATCACCGGGATCGAGTTCGAGAGCGCCGAAGGCCTCACGCTCGAAGAGGTGCACGCGGAGGACCACGTCATCACCGCGCTGCCGCTGGAGAGCATGAAGCGCATCGTCTCCCGGCGCTCGGCCGAGATCATGGCCAAGGAGGATCCCGGGCTCTCCTGGATCCGCACGGTCGACCTGGAGCGCTTCACTGCCTGGATGACGGGGATCCAGTTCTACCTGGAGCATGACATCCCCATCGTCCGGGGCCACGTCTACTACCCGGACGCTCCCTGGAAGATCAGCTCGGTCTCTCAGGCCCAGTTCTGGGGACCCGACTTCTTCAGGACCTACGGGCGGAATGTCTTCCGCGGCATCCTCTCCGTGGACGTCTGCGACTGGCAGATCAGCCATGGCCGCCACACCGCCTCGGCGCGTGGGAGGCTGGCCTGCGAGTGCACCACTGCGGAGGAGGTGGCGCTCGAGGTCTGGGAGCAGCTCCGGGACTCCCTCACGTACCAGGGGCACTCTCCCCTTCCGGAGCGTTTCCTAGGCTTTCACCTGGACGACAACATCCGCTTCATGGATCCACACGCCACCTCGAGCTGGGGTGAAAGGAATGAGGCGTCCCCGCCCCCCCGGGCGATCAACACCAGCCCCTACTTCATCCACCCCGCGGGCTCCCATCTCGAGAGGCCGACTGCCGCCACCACCCTGAAGAACCTCTACCTCGCCGGTGACTACGTGAGGACCCACACGGACCTGGCCACGATGGAGGGAGCCAACGAGTCCGCGCGCCGCGCCGTCAACGCTGTCCTAGAGGCCGACGGGTCCGAGGGGGACCCTTGCAAGCTCTTCGACTTCGTCGAGCCCGCAGAGTTCGACTCCATCAAGAGGGTCGATGAGGACCTGTTCAATCGCGGAGAGCCCCACCTCTTCGAGATCATGGGGCTGTTCGAGCACTTCGAGCGCGGGCCTTCGTCTGGCGGCGCACCTGGAACTGTCAGCTTCGCCTCGTCCACCGTCAAGGGCGCGCGGCTCCTTCGAACCGGACTTCCCCAGCTGATCGCTCGCTTGTTCTAGAGGGAGACGCACCCATGAGCCTTTATGACGACATGATCCAGATCTGGGTCGATCGGAGAGCATGGGACCTGGCGTTCCATGATCACTGCAAGGAACTCATCACCGCCTTCTTCCGGGTCTTTCGCCAGCAGACGGGAGCACACCCCCTTCGCCCGTTGCATGTGGACGATCTGAGCCCACGAGCCGAACGCGACTACTCCCTGGCCGAGGCCATGAAGCCCATCGCCCGTCCTGTCGAGAAGGGGCGGACAGCCCTGTGCGGCTATGAGGTCTGCCTGGGGCTCCTGCTAGAGGGTCCTCCGGAGGATTCTCCCCGTCAGATGCTCGCCGTCGACCTGACGGTGATGGCGCGAGCTCCTCAAGATCGCTCCTGCGTGACACTGTCCCTCTTGGGTTGCACCCAGGACTTCCGACTGCCCCTGGTACTCCCCGCCATCGAGGTCGACCTCGCCCCTGGTGACAAGCCCTTCCCATCCCGTCCACCCGGAGAGCCGATGACCGACGCGCAACAGCTCAGCTGGCTGCAAGCCTCTCTCCGCAACTTCCGCCGGCTGCCTCCCGAGCGGCGAGGCGCCCTGGCTCGAGAGTGGAAGGAGCACGCAGGCAAGCTCGGCATGCTCGAAGGGCCTGAGCCCTCCTCTGCCAAGGCAGAAGGTGCCCCGGTTGCCTCCTTCTCCCAGGAGGAGGCTGCCTCGCTGAGGCGAAGTGAAGTCCTCAGAGAAGTCCAGCACGTGCTTCTCGCGGTCGACCCCCAGCAAGCGGATCAGAACCAGCGCGGCTTCGAGGAGCTGAGCCGCGCGGTCTCTCGCGAGCTGTGCCTGCTGCTCCTGGCGGGGGAGAGTGCGCCACCATCGGGGGACGAAGCCGCCGGCTTCTCGTTCCGACCCTTGGACAGGCCCCCAGGGCCCCGACCGTGAGGTCAGGCGGGAAAGCCCGGCACCAGAAGGCGAGCCATCCGGGCTGGATCGACCACGCCCAAGGCCCTCATCTGCCTCTCGCCGGAGTCTCGTGACTTATGAGCGGTTGTACCTTGCATGGCAGCCCCTCGTTGAATGAGCGCCGCAGAGGCAAAGGCCGCCATTCCCAGCTCAGCGAAGCGCGTGGCCGCCCACTCCAGCTTACCCGCCGCCACCTCGCCTCGCCCTGCTGCGGCTGCCAAGCCGGCCCGGACGACCGCGGCGTAGGCTGGCGCGCAGCTGAAGTCTTCGCGCTCGAGCACGGCGGCGGAGGCAGCGGCTGCCGCCACCATGCGGCGGTGCGTCCAGCGCTCATTCCCGCCTCCGCCTCCGGTCAGCCTCGCGTGTGTCGCCGCAGCCAGGGCGCACCTCGCGCGGAGGAAGTGGAGTTCCACCCGAACGAATTGCCGGGAGAGGAACAGCGCGCGCCGGAGCTTCGGCCAGTGCTCCTGGAGCCGCTGCCACGCGTCCCAGGGACGATCCCGGTAGAGATCGAGTTCCTGCAATCCGATCAAGTGCATGGAGTGCTGCTGGTGGTAGGTCCCGCTTGGCCACCGGGCCATACCCTCCTCAGCCAGCCTCTCGGCTTCATCGGGGCGATCCAGGGCCAACCAGACTTGATTGTGCATGCCCACACGAAGGGTGGTCGAGCCAAAGACATCGCCCTTCACATCAATCTCACGCAGCAGCCGAGGTGAGCGATGCGCCAGCTCCTCGAAGCGCCCAAGGTAGGCCAGGGCGTAATGCGCGACACCAGCATTCAAGATGATCTCCCAGGTCGAGCCCGCACGCTCCTCACGGAAAATGCGGGTCGCGCGCTCGCACTGCTCGAAAGCCTCACGCCAGTACCCGCAGAAGAAGGCGCGGACGCCAGCACCCGAGTGCGCATAGGCACGGCAGCTGGGGTCGTTCAGCTCCTGGGCGATGTCCGTCGCCATCGCCACGATCCGCTGGCTCTGCTCCCTGCGAGCCCTCTTGCCGACAGAGGCGAGGTAGCTGGCCTCCGCGCTGAGGACGCGCACTAGCCGCCGTGGCTCCCCAATGTCCAGCGCCATGAGAGTCCCCAGCGCTTGGTAGGCCCCCGAGCGGAGCGGATCCACCAGCGCGTGCCCGACAACGGCTGCCCAGCAAGCATCCAGCTTGCGCAGGCTCGTCCTTGGCACCTCAGCTTCGGCATGCAAGGTGAATCGCATGCCACGCCAGAAGAGGTGCGCGCGATTCTTCAGCAAGGACAGAAGTGAGGCGCCGACGGTCTGAGCATAAGGCAGCCCGGTGGAGGCCAGCACATGGCGCAGCACCGAGAGGCCCTCAGCCGTTCTTCCCGAGCGCAGGAAGTGATCCGCAGCGCATTGCTCCAGTTCCAGAACGCGCTCGTCGTCCGGACTCCTCGCCTGGAGTTCTCGCGCCGAAGCGAGAAATTCCACCCCCGCCTCGCCAGAGCGGCCAGCGTGAGCGAACGCTTCGGCCAAGCTCGTCCGCAGCGCCAGCGAGTCAACACCGGCAGGCCGCAACTCCAGCGCGAGCCGGTACAAGCTCGCGGCACGCTCGAAAGCCAGGGCCTTCTCCGCCTGCCGTGCCGCGGGCACGACGTACTCGCCCGCCCACGCGGTCTCCCCCGCCTCCTGGAAGTGCTCCACGAGCGAGGGCAGATCCCGCTCGCTGCTCTTCTCCAGCGCCAGCGCCAGCCGGATGTGCTGGGCGCGCCGTTGCTCGACCGGCATCTGGCTGACAATCGCCTCTCGGACCTTGTCATGGTAGGGCTCGATGAGAGCGTCGTCTGAACCACTCCGGATGTTGACGAGCCGGGCCGCCCTGAGCTCCGCGAGTGCAGAGCCCGTGGGCCCCTGGATGCCGGAGGCCTCGGTGACCACCGTCTCCGGTACCGGTCGCCCTGCGATCGTCACGGTCTCCAGGAGGCGGCGCGCGTCCAGCGATAGCTGTAAAACCCGCCGCTGCAGCAGCTCGCCCAGGGACACGGTTGTCAGCCCTTCCGGCGCTCCCGAGGAGAGGGCATGCCGCACCAGCTCCTGAAGGAAGAATGGGTTGCCAGCTGATTCGCGAGCCATTGTGGGGATCTCACCATAGGCCGCGGAGGAACCCGATCCCACGAGGGTGGCCGCCAGCTCCTCGGACTCAGACAACGATAGCTCCTCCACGTGCAACTCGTCGGTCTCCACCTCCGCGCTGAACCGTGCCCACTCAGGGAGGAACACCTCGAGAAAAGGGCTGGAGACCGAATTATGGCGATGACTGAAGATGAGCAGGAGCGGCGGCGGCTCGGGTGGACGCAGCACCTCCGAGAGCATCCGCGCGCTGTCGATATCCCCCCACTGCACATCGTCGATGAAGAGGACCGTGGGGTGTCGTGCCGCAAGCCGCGTCAGCAGGTGCCGAAAGGCGCTGAAGGAGCGGCGACGGCGCTCTTGCGTATGGGGAGCTTCCCGAGTGGAAGCGCCAAGCTCCCTCCGTCTCTCAAACTGGCGCAGGACTGGGAACAGACGCGTCAGCTCCCCGGCCTCCGTCCCCCACCACTCGGAGACCTCACCTGCAGGCAGCGTCAACAGGTACCGGCACAGGTCATCCACCAAGCTGTCCAAGGCGTTGTACGGCACGGCCTCGCGCTCGTAGCAACGACCTGTGAGGACCTGAAGGCCAGCAACACGCCGCTTCGCCTCTTCCAAGAAGGACCGCACCAGCGCGCTCTTTCCAACTCCAGAAGGCCCCACCACCCGCAGAGCAGCCGAGCGCCCCGCCACCACTGTCTGCAGAGCAACACGAAGCCGGGCCATGTGGGGCGCGCGGCCCACCAACGCATCCTCGCGCCGTGTCGCCGGAGCCGTCCATGCCCTGTGGAGCTTCCCGGTGGGGGCAACCTCCAGTTGCCGGAGGAACTCTTCCCCCGAGAGCCGATCCTCCGGACGCTCCCGCAGAAGCTCCCGGCATAGCATGCCCCAGGTCACCAGCTCTGGATCATCACTTGAGGTGAGGGCACCTTGCTCCGGCCCATGCGCTGGTGTCCGCCCAGTGAGCACTTCGTGCAGCAGCGCCCCGACGCTGTACCAGTCGCTCGCTGGCATGAGCTGCAGCCCCTGGAGTTGCTCAGGCGGCATATAGCCCGGAGTTCCTCCAGCCCACCCGCCGCCTCCAGGCGCCGCGTGCAGATCCGTGACGAGCCCGAAGTCAACGAGCACCACGCGGCCTTCCCCGTCCACCAGCACATTAGACGGCTTGATGTCACAGTGCAGTTTGCCAGCCGAGTGCAGAGCCAGCACACCTCGCGCGAGCTGACTGAGCGCTGGCCGTAACCGTTCTTTCTTCAGCCGAAAAGGCCCTGCCAGCGAAGGCGCCCCCAGCCCCCATTTCGGACCTCGTGGGGTCCATGTACGCCCACCGAGGTCTGCCTCGGCACCGCGCGGGTGCCCCCCCTGCATCCGGGGCACCTCCAGCCTCTCCCATACATCATCGAGGAGGTTGCCCCCCTCGATGAGTTCCATGGTGAAGAACCAGAGATTCCCGTCAGAGACCAGCTCATACAGAGAGATCAGGTTCGGGTGAGCGACATCCGTAAGCGCCCGGAATTCCTGCTTGAAGCGATAGAGCGCTTCCGGGTTCTCCCGGCGTAGGGTCTTGAGAGCGACCCGAGCCTGGCGAAAGCGATCGAACGCTTCATACACTGCGCCGTGGCCGCCCTGTCCGAGCAGCCTTATCACCTGAAAGCGGTCCGTTCCGGGAAACCGAGCCAGTTCCAGCAGCGTCCCCTGCCCCAGGGGCTCTTCGGTGATGCTCCTGGACACCGACTCTTACCTCCGCTGCCGAGCTCCACCAAGGAGCAAGATGGCTTCCGGCGTATATGCTAAGCCATCCGCTATCCATCAATCCTCCCCAGCCGTCAGCACAAATGCACAGAGCGGCCGTGTCGTGCATGGGCGAAACGTAGCCCAGCACGGCACGCCGCTTGACAAGGTCACCCTTGAGGACTCAGGCGCTCAGCTGTGCCGTGTCCAACCCCGCCAGCTGGACGCTCACGAAGTCCGCGTCCACGGTGACGCGCCGGCGGCGGCACTCGGGGGCCTCGAACATCACGTCCGCCATCACGTACTCCAGGATGGAGCGCAGGCCACGGGCCCCCAGCCCCTTCTCCACGGAGAAGCGCACCACGGCGCGCAGGGCCTGCTCGGTGAAGTCCAGCTCGATCTCGTCGAACGCGAGCAGCTCCCGGAACTCCTTCAGCACCGAGTCGGGTGGCTCGGTGAGCACCCGCAGCAGATCGCCCTCGCCCAGCGCGTGCAGCTGCACCATCACCGGCAGGCGCCCGAGGAACTCGGCCAGCATCCCGAAGTCCACCAGCTGCTTCACGTTGATGCGCTTCTTCACCTTCCGCACCAGCTCCTCGGCCCCGAAGCCGAGCGGCCGCGAGGCGCTCTCCCCGTAGTCATGCAGATCCGAGAACGTCCCCGCGCAGATGAAGAGGATGTCGCGCGTGTCGATCTGCACGAAGTCGCTCTTGTTCCACGCCTGGGTCACGTTCATCGGCACGAACACCTCGCGCCCCTCCAGCAGCTTGAGCAGCGCCTGCTGGACGCCCTCGCCGCCGATGTCCCGGCTGCCCGCCCCGTTGCGCGCTCCCTGGGAGCGCCGGGCGATCTTGTCCACCTCGTCGATGAAGATGATCCCCCGCTGGGTGTCCTCCACCGAGTGGTTCGCCTTGAAGAGCAGATCCGAGATCATCACCTCCACGTCTTTCCCGTAGTACCCGGCCTCCGTGTACTCGGTGGCGTCCACCGTGGTGAACGGGACCGAGAGGATCTCCGCCAGGTTGCGGGCGATGTGCGTCTTGCCGCTCCCGGTGGGCCCGATCAGCAGGATGTTGGACTTCTTGAGCAGCGAACCCCGGCGCTGGCGCCGGGCCTGGACGCGCTTGAGGTGGTTGTGAGCCGCGATGGCCACCGCTCGCTTGGCCTCTTCCTGCCCGATGACGTAGCGATCCAGCCGCTCGAAGATCTGCCGGGGCGTCAGCACCGGCCCCTCTTCCCTGCGTGCGGACGACTCCATGTACCCTCCCCTTCGGTCCACGCGTCCCCCCAGCGTTCGACAGAAGGGTAGGAATGAACCGGGAGCAGGCCCACCTGGGCCCCCCAAAGCCCCCAGCGCCGCCCGGCTGGCTGCCCGGCTGACAGTCGACTATTGAAGCCGGGGCGCTTTCCCTATAGTTGCGCGCGTTCCATCAGTTGTAGGCACTCACGCCGCTCCCTCACCCCGGAGGCCCCGAGACGCAATGGCCATCACCTCGCCCCCGCAACACCGCTGGACCCTTGCCGACGCCCTGGAGACCTACGGGATCCGCAACTGGGGAAACCCGTACTTTGGCATCAACGACAAGGGCCACGTCTGCGTCCACCCGGATGGCCCCCAGGCCGCCAGCATGGACCTGAAGGAGCTGGTGGACGAGGTCCGCCGCCGGGGCATCGGGCTGCCGCTGCTCATCCGCTTCACGGACGTGCTGCGCAACCGGGTGACCCACCTCAACGAGGCCTTCAAGAAGGCCATCACCGAGCAGAACTACAAGGGCCAGTACCGGGGGGTGTACCCCATCAAGGTGAACCAGCACCGGTACGTGGTGGAGACCATCGTCGAGACGGGCAAGCAGTACGGCTACGGCCTAGAGGCCGGGAGCAAGCCGGAGCTGCTGGCGGTGATGGCGCTGCTGGACAACGAGGAAGCGCTCGTCATCTGCAACGGCTACAAGGACGAGGAGTACGTGGAGACGGCGCTGTTCTTCTCCCGGCTGGGCCGCAAGGTCATCCTCGTGGTGGAGAAGCCCAGCGAGCTGCCGCTGATCGCCGAGGTGGCGCGGCGCACGGGCATCGCCCCGCGGCTGGGCGTGCGGGTGCGCCTGTCCACGCGCGGCGCGGGCAAGTGGGAGGCCTCGGGCGGAGACCGCTCCAAGTTCGGCCTCACCTCCTCGGAGCTGATGAGCTCCATCGCCTTCATGCGCGAGACGGGGCTGCTGCAGCACTTCGAGCTGCTGCACTTCCACCTGGGCAGCCAGATCTCCAACATCCGCAACGTGAAGAACGCGCTGCGCGAGGTGGGCTGCTTCTACGTGGAGGTGGCCCGCCAGGGCGCCCCCCTGCAGTACCTGGACGTGGGCGGCGGCCTCGGCGTGGACTACGACGGCTCGCAGACGAACTTCACCTCCTCCATGAACTACACCACCGAGGAGTACGCCAACGACGTGGTCTTCGGCGTCATGGAGGCGTGTGATCGCGCCGGAGTGCCCCACCCCACGCTGGTGTCCGAGTCCGGGCGCGCGGTGGTGGCGCACCACGCGGTGCTGGTGGTGGACGTGCTGGGCACCAGCGAGTTCGATCCGGCCGTGGCCCCGGACAAGGTGGACGAGAAGTCCCACTCCGTGGTGCGCAACCTGGTGAATACCCTGCGGGACGTGACGAACAAGAACCTGCTGGAGTCCTGGCACGACGCCCAGGACTCCAAGGAGGAGAGCCTCACCCTGTTCTCGCTGGGCCACCTGTCGCTGGAGCAGCGCGTGGCGGCGGAGAACATCTACTGGGCCATCTGCCACAAGATCATGCGGATCGCCCGGGAGGCGGGAGAGATCCCCGAGGAGCTCGAGTCCCTGGAGAAGCAGCTGTCGGACACCTACTTCTGCAACTTCTCGGTGTTCCAGTCGCTGCCGGACTCGTGGGCCATCGATCAGCTCTTCCCCGTCATCCCCATCCACCGGCTGAACGAGAAGCCCACCCGCAAGGCGGTGCTGGCGGACATCACCTGCGACTCGGATGGGAAGATCGAGCACTTCATCGACAAGCGCGAGGTGAAGGACTCGCTGGAGCTGCACCCGCTCAACGATGACGACTACCTGCTGGGCATCTTCCTGGTGGGCGCGTACCAGGAGATCCTCGGGGATCTGCACAACCTGTTCGGGGACACGCACGCGGTGCAGGTGTCGCTGGCGCCCAACGGGGGCTACCTGATCGATCACGTGGTGGAGGGAGACACCGTCACCGAGGTGCTCCACTACGTGAGCTACAACAAGGACGATCTGGTGGCGCGGCTGCGCAAGTTCACCGAGGTGGCGCTGCGCCAGGGCCGGATCTCCCTGGACGAGTCGCGCACGCTGCTGCGGATGTACGAGGAGGGCCTGTCCGGCTACACGTACCTGGAGCGGGACGTGGACGCGAAGTTCGCCTCCGCCAGCCACGGCCAGCTCCGCCTGGTGGCCCCGCACGACACGACGGTGCCGCCCCGCGTCACCCCGCCGCCGACCGGAACCTGATCGGCCTCGCCGGGCTCGGGCACTCCGGGCCCGGCGGAACCCCTGGCCGGGGCGTTACCTCGCCCCGGTCTCCAGAGGTGAGCCCGTCCCTGCTGGCAGCGGCGCCTTCAAGAAGGCCGTATCCGCTGCCTGCAGGCGCAGCCGGTCCAGCGACCGGTGCTGCGACTCCGCCTGGGCGATGAGCATGGCGAAGTCGAAGCCCGCCAGCTGCCGCTCGGTCCGCGCCTGCCGCTCCAGCAGGGTCCACATGCAGCGCTTCCCGATCACCGCCACGGACAGCCCCTCCAGCTCCACCATCCGGCTCAGGGGCGAGTAGCGCACGAGGTGGCCGTTGGACTTCAGCCTCCCCAGCCGCTCCAGCACCCAGGCCGCGGCCTGCTTGAGGTCGTTGCGCGGGATGCCCAGCGCTCGCATCACCTGCTGCAGCGCCGTGCGCTCTTCCTCGAGCTCCTTCACGAACGTCACGAGGTAGCGCCCCACCGCGTTGTCCCGGTTCTCCCGCAGAGCGCGGCGCGCGAGCTCGAGCCCCGCGTTCGAGCCGGCGAGGTGATCGTTCAGGTAGATGCCCAGCAGCTTGACGTCCACGGTCTGCCTCCCTCGCGAATGACACCCGCGAGGGTTGGCACGCGCCGAGGCGGCTGCAGGCTTCAACCCTCCACTGCCTGGAGGGCAGCCCGGCAGCCAGGCACTCCCTCAGCCCTCCCGGGGCTCGTCCGGGTAGGTGAAGCCCATGGGCAGCTTCAGCTCCGGGTGGAGGCTGCGCGCCACGGGGCAGCCATGGGCCACCTCTTCCATCCGGGTCCGGTGCGCGCGGGACAGCCCCGCGGGCATCTGGATCTGCAGCACCAGCTCGCCGATGCGGCGCGGGGGCGGCGTCATCCGCTTCTCCACCGTGGCCCGGGCCTCACCGAAGGGGATGCCCTCGCGCGAGGCCACGAGCGCCATGGTGGTGACCGCGCACGAGGCGAGCGCCGCACCCACCAGATCCGTGGGCGAGAACGAGGCGCCCGTGCCGCCGTTGTCCTTGGGCGCTTCGGTGGCGATGCGCGAGCCCGAGGGCCCGTGCTCGAGCTGCGTCTTGAAGGCCGGGGCGGTGACGGCGGTCATCACCACGCCGGTGGGCTGCGAGGGCTGGCTCATGGCGGTGCTCCTGTGCGCGGCGGGGTTCAGCGGACGTAGGCCTCGTGCTTGTCGGCGTCCTCCTCTTGGGAGGGCTCCGCATCCTGGATGCTCCAGTCCAGCGTCTTCATCAACTCCTTGCTGCGCTTGCGCACGTCCTTGTCCAGGAAGGAGATCGCCTCGCCCATCTTGTCCATCAGCCGCATGGGCTTGCGCTTGTTCTTCGGCTCGGAGAGCAGCGCGTGGGTGAGCCAGGGGAAGACGGCCGTCACGTCGCAGTGCACGTACACCGAGCCCGTCTCCACCGCCTCCACGGAGACCTTGCCCCAGGTGTGGCCCTCACCGGCCGGGCAGCTCGACAGCGCCCCGTTGTCCACCGGGTCCACGCAGAACTGCAGGTCGATGTCGAAGCCCGTGGTGGGCACGTTGAGGATCTGATCCAGCAGCGGCTCGCCCTGGAGCGTGTAGTTCTTGGGCACGCCGCCCCCGAGGATCCAGATCGCCAGCCGCTTCGAGCCTTGGTGGCGGCAGAAGTGCTGCATCGCCGCCATGGAGTAGACGTCGTCGTTGATGTCGAGCTCGAACTTGAACTCGGGGCCCAGCAGCCGCTTCAGCTTGACGACGTTCAGGAAGATGGAGCCGTCCTGCACCGCGCCCACCCAGATGGGCACCGCGTGCTTGTAGCAGGTGGACAGCAGCGAGGGCTGCTTCACCCCCAGCTTCTTCTCGATCTGGTACACCGCCTTGCCCAGCAGGTAGTGGAACTCGGGGGTGGTCATCTTCCGCTGGAACTCGGGGCCGCGGATGATGGCGGAGAAGAGCCGATCCGTGTCCAGCAGCGCCTCCTCCCAGAAGCCCAGATCGTAGATGCGGATGATGCGCGCCAGCCGGTACTGGAGATCGCCCGCGTTCGGGTTCACCTCGCGGATGGCGTGGCCGATGATGCGGTGGGCGTCGTGGTAGAGGTTGGCGCCCGTGGTGGTGATCGCGGAGATGACGCCCTTCTCGATGAGCGGGATGAGGCAGCTCTGGTGCAGGCCCGCCGGCGTCATGGCGCCCGACAGCGTGAGGAAGATCGAGGCGTCCTGCTCCACCGACTTCGACATCAGCTCGAACGCGGTGCGCTCCTGGCGTCCCACGTAGGCGCTGAAGGCATGGGCGAGCAGCTCGGCCGGCTTCTCCTTGCCGGTGATGGGACGGGGATCCGCCTTGCGCGCCCCCGAGTAGGCGGCGCGAAGAGACTTCTTCGGGTTCGAGGTCTTGGCCATGGCGCGCGGCTATACCACCCGCCGCGCGCCGTGGGGAGCGATCCGCGCTACCGGCGGCCGCCGGCCTTGGGCTTCAGCTCCGTCCTCTGCTCGGGAGGGCCCAGGACGCGCTCGCGGACCTGCTCGGGGGACAGGCGCTGGGTGTCGGCGACGACACAGGAGACGTACGCCAGCTCCGCCAGCGCCCGCCGGGCCCGCTCGCGCACCGCCTCGTCCTCGGAGCCCAGCAGCTCGGAGGCGGCCGCCACGTAGCTGCTCGCGAGCGACTCGAAGAGATAGACCCGGTTCTCGATGGTGTCGTCCGTCTTGGGCATAGGTGTCGAGGACTCTACGCGCAGGCGGCCCGGTGCGGCGAGCGGCTCGGGGCCCGGAGTTCAGTCATGGCCAGTCCGCTCCCAGGCATGCCCCCCGGGCCGGGCTTCGAGTACATAAGGAGGCAGGAGCCCTTCCCTTCTCCCCGAGCCCTGGAGCCTGTCGTGATCGATCTGCACTCCCACACCACCGCGAGCGATGGACAACACTCGCCCGAGGAGCTGCTGAGCCTGGCCGCCGCGGCGGGGGTGACGGTGCTGGCCGTCACGGACCACGACACGGTGGCGGGGCTGGCGGCCGCGAAGGAGGCGGCGAGGGCCCGGGGCCTGGAGCTGGTGCCGGGCATCGAGCTGTCCGCCTTCGTGCTGGGGAAGGAGGCCCACATCCTCGGGCACTTCCTGCGGCTGGACGACCCGGACATCGCCCAGTTCGCGGACAAGCTGCGCACCGAGCGCGAGCAGCGCATGGAGCAGATGGTGGAGAAGATGCGCAAGCTGGGCTTCCCGGTGCGGATGGAGGATGTGTACGCCCTCGCGGAGAAGGCGCACCTGGGCCGGCCGCACCTCGCGCGGGTGCTGGTGGAGAAGGGCTGGTGCGTGGACACGAAGGAGGCGTTCGACCGGTTCCTGGGGGACGGGCGCCCGGCGTGGGTGGACCGCTACCGGCTGGAGGGGCCGGACGCCATCCGGCTCATCCGGAATGCGGGTGGCACGGCGACCCTGGCGCACCCGGGCACCTCGAAGATGAACCGGATGGAGATCGAGCAACTGGCGAAGGCGGGGCTCTCCGGGCTGGAGGTGTACCACTCGGATCACAACCCGAGCGTGCGGGAGAAGTACCTGGCGCTGGCGAAGGAGTACGACTTAGTGCCCACCGCGGGCAGTGACTTCCACGGAGAGAAGGTGGCGCCCGGGCGGCACCTGGGCACGGCCTCCATGCCCCCGGAGCAGTTCCAGAAGCTGCGGTCGCGTGCCGTCGCTCACTGACTGCTCTTCTGATGATCCCGGCCGCCGGACTTCATTCTTGAGTGGGAAAAGGGATTTGAACCTGCCCGAGGGGATGGAAAAGCCTGAAGCAGCACGCGCCGTTACCCACCATCCCCTTTATTTTCCTCGGACTCTTCATCCCGTCCCGTCCCACCCTGTCCAACCTGGTGCCGCCTGATTCCGCGCCGGAGGGGCACATACGGGGTACATGACAAGGCCCCATGGCACAGAGTCCGGAAGAAAAGTGGGGGAAGAAATCCCCGTACGTCCCCACCCACCGTGTCGCGGACCTGCGATAGCCCGGAGCACCACTCCAACGAGGGTTCGCTCCAGGCAAGGGTGCCTCACCGACCTGAGAGTACATGCCTGCTGAGCGGCCAACCGGCAGGCGAGGAGATCATCGGGGCGAAGGAGATGCCCCGGCGGCAAGCCCACAGAGCCGAGTTGTTGGCGGTCGTGGAGGTGGCGCCCAGGCATCCCACCAGCACGGCACCCAGTAGGGGCGCGCCATTTTGGAGCACCTGAGGCTGCCCGCGGCGCCTGCGAGGCTGGCCCCAGCGCGGGGGCCACCGCAGCAGGCGTGGTGTTGAGCCAAGCCCAAAGCAGCAGTTGCCCACAGGCACACGCCCCCTGCCGCAACCCTCATGCGAGGGCGGCCTGGGCAGGCGTGTGCCTCCAGAAGGCTGCACCGCCTCTGCACCGGCCCGGCGCGCGGCCCTGGGGGCACCCGTCAGCAGCCCTCCCCTCCCTCTCTGCTCCAGCACGCCCCCCTCAACTGCGCCCCCATCCTTCCTACCTATACACCACAGGATCCATGGACCCGCGGGAGGGACCGCCGCTCGTTCGGCGCTGTTATACGGCCGTGAGTCGCCTTCGCCCGGCTCCGACTCCGGGAATGACAGGCCGCTCAGGGGGGTGCGCCATGCCTACGGTCGTGCTGCAGCCGGTCAATGTCGCTCTTTCCGGGAGCCCAGAGGATCGTGCCATGGCGCGCGGGCGCCTGGATTTCCACCTCTCAGTGCTCGAGCGCTTCGGCATCCGCTCGTTGAACTCGCTTGGCACCTTCAATCTGTCCGGAGCGATCGCGGCCCGCCCCGGCGTCGTGATTCCTCCCGGGAACCTCTCGGTGGCCCCCAGCCTCATCCAGGTCGTCCCGCTGGGGATCTTGCGCCCCCAGGAGGTGCCCCGGCGAGGCAGAACCGTGCCCATGGGACCCGGCTTCGTCGAGGCGAAGGTCCTGCCCCTGCTGGAACTGCCCACGCCGGCCCGCGTGTCAGCGGGGACGCTCTCACGGGCTCTGCCAGGCCAGTCGTTGCGCTCGGTGGCGTTCGCCCAGGCCGCCCGTGAGGTGCTTCTCAACGTAGCTTATTTCGCGGCCCAGACGCTGGTGCTGGCCGACAACACGACCGTCGTCTTGCAGTACCCCCACCAGTACCTGACCCTCATCGCCGAGAAGATCATCGTCGGCCAGAACGTCACCTTCACCTACGAGCGCCCCAACCCGGCGTCGGCGGTGGAGTCGTACCCACCCGGGTCCAAGCCCGGAAAGCCGGCCCAGCCGCCGGCACCGGAGGAGTCGGTGGGCACGCCGGGCACACAAGGCACCAGCGGGCGTCACGGTGGAATCGGGTGGGCGGGCACCTCCGCTCCGGAGATCGAGCTGTGGACCCTGGATCTCCAGGGCTCGCCCAGGTTCGATCTCACGGGCCAGGACGGCGGGGACGGGGGACGAGGCGAGGACGGCGGGGACGGTGGAGATGGCTCCGACGGCCGCAGCGAGGCCTACGATTTTCTCGGCTTCTGCGCCCGTGCCGCTGGCGGCGGAGGGGACGGCGGACCGGGCGGCAACAGCGGCAACGGTGGCCGAGGCGGACCGGGTGGGCGCGGCGGGCGCCTGAGCATCTACGCACCCGAGCCGGTCTTGATCCGCTATGCCTCCGGAGGCTTCAACATCAATACCCAGGGGGGTGACGGCGGCAGGGGCGGCGCGGGAGGCACTCCGGGTGCCGGCGGGCAGGGAGGCCGGCTTGGCCCCCATCCCAAACGATGCGTCCCCTCGGAGGATCGATTTGATGGGCGCTCGGGCCCCATGGGGCAGCCCGGCGCTCCGGGCTCGGATGGGTCCCACGGGGATCAGCACCCGCGCCCAGTCCAGTTCGTTCCCATCTCCGAGGACGAGTTCCAGCTGAAGCTCACGGATCCGGCCCTCATCAGTGCCGCTCCCTCCCAGGCGATTGCCGGCACCACTGTCACCGTCAATGCCCTGCGGCTCGCCAACGACGACAACCTGGTCCTCGACGGCGTGCTGCTGCCGGCCACGATGCTCGCTGACACGCTGTTGACGTTCACCGTTCCCGCGGTGCGCGGCGGCTCCCGCGCCCTGCAGATCGTCCGCTCGAACGGGAGGCGCTCCAACCTGCTGTCCTTCTATGTCCTGCCCCAGGTCTCGGCCGTCGGGACGGGGGGACGGATCTCGCCCGGCTCCTGGGTCACCGTCACGGGCTCCGGGTTCGCGGAAGGAGCCCGCGTCCGCATCAACGGGGAGGACATGGCCGACACGACGTTCGTCAACGCCTCCACGCTCAATTTCACGCTGCGCCGGCCCACCAACACGGCGGACAACCCCGACGGGGAACTCGGTCTGCTGAGGGTCATCCTCGCGGATGGCACCTCCTCCAACGAGGTCTCCTTCACCATCGACACGCTGCGGATCCTCGTGCTCGGTGACTCGGTGGCCTGGGGGCAGGGCCTGCGAGAGCAGGAGAAGTACTCCACGCTGGTCGCGGCGACCCTCGCGGCCCGCAACGGCGGCATCAAGAGTTACACGTCGATGCTTGCCCACTCTGGAGCGACCATCGGGGCCGGAGACTCCACCGTGCTCCCCGCGGTGGCCGGCGAGGTCCCCACCTCCTACCCCACGGCGCTGCAGCAGCTGGATTCCTATACCGGCGCGCCCGACGCGGTGGACCTCGTCATGATCACCGCCGGGATCAATGACGTGAACATCCGCACCGTCGTGAACCCGCTCAACACCCCGTCGGACTTCACCTCCGCGATCGAGCAGTACTCTCACAAGGACCTGCGGGCGCTGCTCTCGCAGGTCGTCGCGCGCTTCCCGAATGCGACCATCGTCACCACCGGCTACTACCCCATCTTGTCCGACGAGAGCGACCTGCTCCTCGTCTCCGCGTTCCTCGTCGCCGTCGGCATCAGCATCGCCAGCCTGCCCGGCGGCGTCCTGTCCACCCTCCTCGTCCCCAAGATCGCGACCAACTGCCGCGCCTTCCATGAGCAGTCCACGATCGCCATCCAAGCCGCGATCGACGACGTCAACGACATGCTCCCCTCCCCGCGCATCCTCTTCGCGGACCCTGGCTTCACCGCGAGCAACGCCGCGCTGGCGTCCACGCCCTTCGTCTTTGGCATCAACGCGGACCTGTCGCCGCAGGACGGGGTCGCGGGCGAGCGGGGCGGCCAGTGCGATCTCAACAGTGACCGCGCGGACGGATTCCAGTGCAAGCGGGCCTCCATCGGGCACCCGAATCCCACCGGGGCGCGGGCCTATGCGGACGCTATCATCGCCGCGCTCGACCGCGGCTTCGTCGATGAGAGCGCGGGCCTGCCCCCGTTCCCACCCAACTTCCTGTGGGGTGTCGCGACGTCCGCCACGCAGAACGAAGGCGACATCACCAACAACGACTGGGCTGTCTTCACCGACTCTCCGGCCATCCGGGAGCGCGTCCGCAAGCTCAGCGCCACTGGCGGCAACCCCATTACCCTGGTCAGCCCGGGCGAGGCGCTCGGGCACAGTGACCTGGCCGTCCTCGGCGCCGATCTGGACCAAGCCACGCAGCTGGGCATCAACACCTTCCGGTTCTCCGTCGAATGGGCCCGGATCCAGCCCGCTCCGGCGGCTCACCCGGACGCGCTCACGGACGCCGATGTCAACTTGGACGCGGTGACCTACTACGACCGGCTCCTCGACACACTGGAGAGCCAGGGCAACATCACGCCGGTCATCAGCCTGAACCACCTGAGCCTCCCGGACTGGGTTCTCACCCCCCCCCGGGATTCCACCATTCTGTCCGCCGTAGGGCTGCCCACAGCGAGCGGAGAAGACGCGGACTTCAAGCGCTCCCTGCGGGGCTGGGAGAACGAGGCCACCGTCGCCGCGTACCTCGAGTTCGTCCGCTACCTGGTGACGCGGTGGAAGGATCGGGTCCGCTGGTGGCTCACGGTGAACGAGCCCGTCGGCTCGATGGTTGGCCTCGGCTACATCGCCGGCATCTGGCCCCCCGGCTTCACCGGGGATGGAGCTCGCGCGAAGGCCGCGCATTTCAACCTCATCCGTGCCCACGCACGCGCGTACGAGCTCATCAAGTCCATCAACGCCGACGCGATGGTCGGCTTCGCGCACGCCATGCTGCACGCGAAGGTGACCACCACCGCGTCGGACACGCTCCTGGGAGACCAGGAGGCGGCGCGCAACCAGTTCGACTACTTCTACAACTGGCACTTCCTGGACGCGGTCATCAACGGGCAGGTGGATATGGCCATTCACCGGCGGCCGCAGAACAGGAACTACCTGCAGGGACAGGCCCTGGCGGACTTCTTCGGGTTCGCCATCGATGAGGAGAACCCCTGGCGAAGCCACTGTGACTTCATTGGCTTGAACTACTACCGCTCGGTGTACGTCTTCGCGGACGCCCTCGTCAGCCTCTCCGCCGGCTTCTCCGGAGGCCGCTTCGAGAACAACCTCCGGACGAGCCGCCAGCCGCACCAGATCCTCAACGACCTGGGCTGGGAGGTGTCTCCCGGCGGGTTCGGGGAGCTGCTGCATCAACTGCACGAGCGCTATCAGCTGCCCATCCTCATCACCGAGAACGGGATACCGCAGGCCATCGACAAGCACCGAGGCCCGTACATCATCGCGCACTTGGAGCAGCTCCTGCGCGCCATCGCGGATGGAGTGGACGTGCGTGGCTACCTGTATTGGACCCTCGCGGACAACTGGGAGCTGCAGGAGGGCTACAGGCCCGAAGCTCGCTTCGGGCTGCTCACCGTCAACCGGGATGACGCCGCGCGACCGCGCTCCCTCACCCCCGGAGCCGAGGCCCTGCAGTACATCATCAGCCGTGGCAACCTGGCTGGCGCCGCCGAAGTCTTCGGGACCATCACCCCCCAGGGGGACAGGGTCCGGCCTCCGCTTCGCTCTCCGGCCTTCTTCACGGGAACACTCGGGAAGGAGCCCATCACCCTGTGGTTGCACAGCGATCCTGCCGGCGGCATCAGCGGGGGAATGCAGCAGATGATGCAGGGCACCCGTCGGCTGCACACCATCGTGGGCGCGGTCTCCCCCGAGGCCGGCTCCCTCGTACTCATGAGCAGGGAACCCGAAGGCACCCCGGAGCTGATGCTGACCGGGCGATGGCAGAAGCAGGACGGCAGCCTGGTGCTGACCGGCGAGTCCGAGACAGAGACGCCGTGGACGCTCACCCAGGATCCGCTCATGGGCGACTGGCTGGGAGCCGAACCCTTCCCACGCCTGCGGCTCATGCGCACGCCCGGAAAACCGGACGAGTGGATGGGGCTGTGGCTCCCGGACGAGCTGCCTCGTGCATGGCAGCCGCTGGCGGTGACGGTGGATGGAATGGAAGTCACCTTGGAGGGTCCCGGGCGGCGCTTCCGCGGCAGGCGGCAGGGCGACCAGTTGGTGGGCGAATGGACGAACTTCCTCTTTGGAGGCTCGAGCCCCTGGTCCGCCCGCAGAGTCACCGATGACCTGGGGCTGTAGGCCCGAGCGCCATCCGTTCTGAGAGGAGGGCCTGGATGGAACTCGAGGAGGAACACCCGATGCCCGAGCCGATGAAGCTCCGTCAAACAGCGGCCAGGAAGGAGGAGGAGCTCCGGAGGTTCCTCGCCTGGTGGTCACCTCGCTATGGGTGGCCGACCCGTAATCCCGAGCGCGTCAAGGCCCTGGATCGCACCGCCTTGCGGCTCGCAGAACTCCAGCGGTGCCTGGAGCTCGACACGGACGGGAAGGGAAGCAAGGCCATCGCCTCGACGATGAGCCTCGTGAATCAGATTACGCCCCGGACCAAGCGTGATCCGGCCTGGGACGTGGCCGAGCAGCTCAAACTGCAACTGCTGTGGTTCAGATCGAACGAAGAGATCGCGGCCCTGCTCCGGAGCGAGGAGTCGAAGGCCCCTGTCGCACCCGTGCCGGTGCGGTCCGTCAGCCCCATGTACGACGGGCTCGGCGAGCTGGCGAAGCGCCTGGAGAATGGCGATCGCAGCGCCCGCGAGCGCGCTATCGCCAGATTGGCCGAGATCCACCGACAGAGCGTGGAGGATGCCTGGCACGGCCGGGCGAATGATGCACTGCGAGCCCGGCATCTCAAGGTCGTCTCACTCCTGCTGCTCATTCCGCTCATGGTAACGGTGCTCTTCGCGCTCAACCTGAGCATCCCCGACGGGCAAGCGGGAGCACCGGGCGACTCGCGCCTCAAGTGGCTCTTGGCTGCTGTATTCAAGGACCCGCTGATCGTCACCCTCTCGGCGGGCGCCCTGGGGGCGACGCTGAGCGGTGTGATCAAGCTTCGCGATACGAACCTCCGCATCCGCGAGCTGCGCCACTTCGGCGCGATCCTCGTTGCGCAGTTCCTGCTGGGGGCCACGGCCGCGCTGGTGCTGTACCTCATCGTGAGCAGCAAGCTGATTCAGCTCGCCCTCCTGTCGGAGGGTATCCAGGATTGGAGGCAGGCTGCGGTCCTCGGCTTCCTGGCGGGCTTCTCCGAGCCATTCTTCCTGAAGACTCTCAGCGGGATCCTGACACTGACGGGGGAGAAGGTAGAGAAGGCTCCCTCGTGAGCCAGTAGAAGCCATGCCCCCGGACGGCTCCAACCTGCGAACGGCGACGAGACCTTTGGATCGTCCGGCAAGTGATGGACCCCAGGATGTTGGGACCATGGTCACGGTGGCCCTCCAGCACGACATTTTGCATCTCATTGATTGAGGGCTGAGCGCTGCGGCTGTGCCTCCTCGGCATGGATCCACACCCTCTCAGCTGGATTGAGGAGCTTGCATGGCCACCAGCGCGCTTCTGCCTGTATTCAAGGCTTTCGTTCAGGCGATGGAGGAGGCACGGTCGCCGACGGCGTGGCTGCCGGATCAGCCAGGATTTGTAAGCCTCCCACCGGAGCTTGGCACGAGGGAGGCGCCTTCCGCTGAGGCGGGCCGGACAATCGCCACTTCTTTCGGGCTCTTCTCGTTCGTGCGGGCCAAGGCCCGTTTTGTTGGCCTACCCACCGCCATGGTGGACACGATCCGGGACGAGATTCGCCCCCCCGTCATTTTCTCCAATATTCTGCTGAGGGGCGTAGCGAGCGTCAGATACATCCGAGGAACGGTATTGACCGTCCAGCTGGCTCCGACGGTCCCCCTCGAACTCTGGCACGCCTTCACCTCACTGGGGTCCAAAGGCCCTCTCACGGATACCCAGACCCTGGGTACGGTCTACCATGAGCTGACTCATGGCTGGATGGTCTACTTCATCGCACGGGATCCCTTCTGGCAGCAGCTCCAAGACAAAGCGATCAAGGACTACCGCCAGCGGCTCACGGCTGCCGGTTCGGACTTGGACCCTCGGGATGCCTTCCTCGAGGCCTCCGCCTCCTACGTGAACTCTCGGGTGCAAGCTTGGAGTTCGACTCTCCAGACCCTCAACCATCTGTGGGCAACGCCCGAAGACGATCCGGGAACTCTCGCGAGAATCAAGGATTTGGCCGTGAAGACACGCGATGAGTACGACGCGGCACTGGCTCAAAGCATCTACGGCTTTGTCAATGGGGTGCCCGTGCCCGTCGCGATCCCTCAGGAGGTACGTAAGGCTTTGGACGTGCACCTCCTTGAAAGCCTGCCGCTTGTCAAAGCGTTCCGAAGGTTTGCGCCTTTCGAGCGCCTCGTGGAAACCATCCTCGCGCGTTGAAGGAGCATCCCAGAATGTCCTCAGATACGAACGTGTTCTCGCTGAACACCTCAGATCCCGAGGGGGCCTGGCTGCACGGACGGACGATGGCCCGTGCCTGGTTCACCGGCTCGTTACGGGCGGACGAACAGCTGGACCTATCGGCGGAGTTCGACGCGAAGGTGTCCGCCCAGGTGGGGGCTGGGGTCGCCCAGGCGCTGGCGTCCTTGAGTGCGGAGTTCACCGGTAGCGCCCACGCCGGACTGCGGCTGCAAGTCGCGGCGCCGATGGATCTGTTCGTGGGCGCGGGCCTGCTTGCGCGCGCCCGGATGGAGGCCTCGGTGACAGCCCAGCTCCAGGTCATTGCCGCCCTGTCGCTCGGCGCCCTGCAACAAAAGGTGATGGATGAAGTTCCCATCGAGTCCCGCGACTACGTGCGAATCTTTCTCGAGGAAGCCAACATCCGCGCTGGCATCTGGGCCCGAGGCGCCTTCGCTGCGATGGCTGTGGCCGAACTGGTCGCCACCGCGTCGCTGTTCCCCACGGATGACTCCGAGCCAGGGATTACGGCCTACCTTCACTACGGCTACGCCTGGGGCTTCGGTGGCGGCTGGGGCACCGTCGTCAACGTCGGCTTCAAACCGGACAGGCTCTTTGATCGCCTGTCTCAGCAGTTGTCTTCCGATATCAGCGCGCGCCTGCAAGCGTTTCGGACGGAGGTGGAGTTGAGGGCCGAGGATGCGCTCTCCTCCCTGACAGAAATCGGCGAGGCGCTGCTCCCAGAGATCTTCAAACTCCTGCTCAAGTTCGGCTTTCGCATCGCGGCCGGGAACGATGCAGGCCGCCGGAGCGAGGAGTTGCGGGCAGAGTGCGTGGCCGCGCTGCGGCGCAGCCTCACCACCGCGCTCATTCCACGCCTGGCTCAGGTCTGTGCCGCGAAGCTGCCCGCCATCGACGTATCCAGACTCGACGTCAGCGCTTATCGAAGCTTGTGGGCCAGAGCGAACATCGCCATGGCTCAACTGGGCGATTCAGACACCACCTCTCTCGACGCTCTCCTGGCCGCGGGAGCATTGATCATCGAGAACGCGGGCCTTCTGCCCGTGGGCGTGCGCGCACAGGTGGTGAACTCGCTGCGCTGCGCTGTTGCCCTGGTGCTGCTGCTGGAGAAGGGCGGGGAGGTGGACATTGGCAAGCTGGAGGCCCTCTTCGGCCGCCGGGGAGACGGACTGGATCCCACCCACGTGGCCTCTGCCGTGCTGCGCGAAGAGCTGGGAAAGCTCGCCGCGCAGTTGCCCGTAGTGCCACAGTGGATCTCTCAGCTCGTTGGCGGCATCAACGAACTCGTGTCGATCCTGGGGGGCGGGCAGGGCACCGGAACGGGCATGAAGGAAGCGGCTGCCTTCGCCAAGCTCCTGCAGAGCCTGGCGAACGACTTCCTGCAGACTCCCGCCTGGACGGCGGTTCTGAGCGCTCTCCCGACCAGCACGGGGACAGCGCTGACCGCGGCCACGAAGCTGCTCACCAAGCTCTGCGTCGAACTCACCACGGGGGTTGATCCAGATCTCGGCGAGTTCCGTGAGGGCCTGAGCGCTTGCGTCTTGACGTTCCTCTCCGATCCCGTCTCCCGCGTGTTGACCATCGTCGCGGACCGGGGGCTTCGGCAAATCCCCACCGCCCTGCGCGACCTGGCCGCCCAGGTGGATCAAGGGAACACTCCGGTCGATTTGAACTCCAGCTGGGAGCAACTGGGCCGCGAGACGGTGGGCGTGAGCGTGGGCCTGCCGCTCTCCATCATCTTGGAGAAAACAGCCGCGACGGCGGAAAACTGGTGTGACACGGTCTTGCCGGGCGAACTCAGCTTCCTGCAGCGCTCGATTCAACTCCAGCCGGTGTGCGAGAAGATCATCGCTGTCGGGGCCCGCAAAGCCATCGCCGCGTACCGGACCGACTTCCTCTCCGCTCTCGGTCAGCACTGTCTCCAGCATATCGGGGACAGCATCGCGTTCGCCGTCCGCGAGAGCAAGGAGCTCTTCCCGGCGCTTATCTCCAGCGCGGTCGAGAGTATTACCCGCACCGTCACGCTGCTCGCGGTCGCCTCCTTCAAGGCGCTGGAGGAATCCATCACGATAGCGGAGAGGGTTGGTATCGACCTCCAGCAACGCATTACGGAACTCGAGCGGCAGCTCGCCAGCGGGATTGCTCACTTTCTCGACACGTTGCGCTCCATCGCGAGCACGATCGGACAGCTCAGCGACCGGCTGGGGGATGAGATCGTCAACTGGGTGACCGACCAGGCGGTCTCCCAGGCGAGTACGACCGGGCTGTCCCGCGACATCCTCAGAGGCATCGTGTCGGCAGCGGTCAACACCCTCAGCGGCGGCCTCATTGGCGCGGTCGGTGCAACGGCGCGCGCACTGGGCGACTCCCTCTCCGTTGGAGCGCAGGCGTTCCTGGCCGCGGCCGAGTCCCAGCGCCAGACCGTCGGCGTTCAGGAGCTTGCGAGGCAGTTCTGGAATACGGGCTCGCTGCCTCCTATCGAGATACCGATCGTCATCGAAATACCCAATCCCTTTCTTCCCTTCATTCTCCCCAACATCAAACAAGAGATCGCACGCGTCACCTTGCCCGCCGAGGTGGTCGGAAGCGCAGCGCTCACCCTCCTCATGGACGGGCTCGGTGTGGGGCCGCTCCTCGCCGGCCTCGATGTCACGGTGCGCACGCTGGGGCTCACGCGCATCGCGTTGGCACAAGTCCGGTCACTGCTGTCCGGCAACACGGCGGCTCAACAACGGGAGATCTTCCAGAAGGCCCAGGCCGTTGGGGCGCTCTCGGTCGAGGTGGTCTCGCCGGCGCCAGACACCGTCGCGGGTGAGCGCGGACAGATACGCTTCCTAATTCATGGTGCGAATCTTTCGTTCGTCTTCCCGCAGGCCGCAGGACTGCCCGCGCTGACACCGGCCCGCGTGCGGGTTCTCGTCAACGGCGAGGACCTGACGCTGACCCGAGTCCAATGGACGGAGAGTGGGGACCACGTCCTCGAAGGAGCGCTGGGCTATGCGTCCAGCAGCCTTGCCGCCCAAGGGGCCGACGTGCTGGTACGCACCCCGGTCGTAGTCATCGTTGCCGTCACCGATGGACAAGGAGCCAGCGAAGCTCACGCCGCCTGGCAGTTTGTGACGGAGCGCACGGGCCGCAGGCCCAGCCAGCAGGTCCAGATCGACGCTACCGCCCTGACGCTCAAGGAGTTCAACGTCCGTGACAGCACGGGTGCCTTGAGCCGGAACCTCTCCAAGAGCACCGTCCAGTCACTCACCTTGCCTTCCGGAGCCTATCTCTTCGGCACCTTCTGGAACCCCGTCTTCGAGTTCTCGGTCACCCCTGCGGGCACCGTGAGGTATGCCCTGGGCCTCACCTTCCTGTCCGGCGCTGGCACGACCGTGCTCAGGGTCCGTGGCGTGTGGATCCAGGTGGACGCCACCGCACTGAGCCTGCCGGAGTTCCATGTCCGCGACAGCGACAGTTCCAACGGCGTGACCCTCTCCAAAGGCACCGTCAAGACGCTCGCCTTGCTTCCCGGAGCCTACGTCTTCGGCACCTTCTGGAACCCCGTCTTCAAGTTCTCGGTCACCCCCGCGGGCACCGTGGAATATGCCCCGGAGCTCACCTTCCTGTCTGGCGCCGGTACGGCCCTGCTCGAGGTCCGCGGCATGAAGATCCTGGTGGACGCCACCGCCCTGAGCCTGCCGGAGTTCCACGTCCATGACAGCGTCAGTTCCGACGGTGTGACTCTCTCCAAAGGCCTCCCCCAGACGCTCACCTTGATTCCTGGAACCTATCTCTTCGGCACCTTCTGGGACTCCGCCTTCAAGTTCTCGGTCACACCCGCGGGCACCGTGGAATATGCCCCGGAACTCGCCTTCCTGTCTGGCAATGGCACGGACATGCTCGAGGTCCACGGCGTGAGGATCCAGGTGGACGCCACCGCTCTGAGCCTGCCGGAGTTCCATGTCCGTGACAGCGCGAGTTCCAACGGCGTGACCCTCTCCAAAGGCTCCGTCCAGACGCTCACCTTGATTCCTGGAACCTATCTCTTCGGCACCTACTGGAACTCCGTCTTCAAGTTCTCGGTCACCCCTGCGGGCACCGTCGAGTATGCCCCGGAGCTCGCCTTCCTGTCTGGCACCGGCACGGCCGTACTCGAGGTCCGCGGCGTGAAGATCCAGGTGGACGCCACCGCACTGACTGCGGAGTTCCAGGTGCGTGACAGCGCGAGTAGCCTGACAAAGAACCTCTCTGCAGGCGTCATCCACGAGCTCACGTTGATTCCCGGGCTCTACCGCTTGATCACCGTCGATGGTCCGGTCTTCGAGTTTTCGGTCAGCGGTACGGGTACGGTGGAATATAGCCCAGGCCTCCCCTTGGTCTCGGGGGCGGGTAGTTCGGTCCTCACAGTCCTCACGGAGGTCACTCACGTAAACGGTTGATGGCCCGCCCGCAGCGCTCTCCCCGGAAGATCGAAATAGCTTGCTTGCCCTGGTGAAGATACCAAAGGCGGCCGCTGCCGCATCCAGGAGCAAAGTCCGTCGATGCGTTCGATTTTGGGACTATGTGTGCCTGTACAAACCTCGTGCACGAATGCCGTTGGAGCCCTAGCTAGTGTGCTCCAGCGCCGACGCGATGGTTTTAATCTGGAGCAACAGATATGGCGTCCACACAGCTCGTCAGTTTTTCGTTTTCTGTCCAAATCAAGAGTCTGGGCCCCAACAACTCAGTGACTGAGCTCGTAGCCAGGCTGTCCAGGTCTGGCGTCAGAGTGGCAGGGCTCTTTGGGTTCGCGGCTTCCGGCTGAATGAGAATAGTCCTCCTCACACCCGATCCAGAGGAGTTTCGAACATTCACAAAATCAGCGCGCCTTCGGGCCAAGGAGGCCTGGGCTCCCATGTGGGTCGAGCGTGATACTGGCGCTGTCTTTGGGACACTCGAACAATTCTCCGTGTCCGGCTTCAAGATGCGGGCCTTCGGCGCGTTCGGCGTCATCAATATCAGCATGAACGGCAAGGTCTCGTTCAAGCCTGGTGGGTTTGGCTTTGTGGAAGGCCCAAACGAGTGACATTGCCCCCAACTCGTCTTCGCGTCCCCTCCCCGTAGATTCGTGGCCCGCGGCGTCTGGCTTCGCGGCGGTGGCAACCCACCGCAGGCCGTCAAGGCGCCGACGATCCTGGATGAGAATCCCAACGCAAACGGCACCCGGTGGAGGATGGAATTCGTGGCGCGGGGCAGCGACGTCGAGGTACGAGTGCGGGGGGATGACGGCAAAACGGTACGCTGGTCCTGCATGCGGCGCGCCCAAGAAGGCGCGTGGTGCAAGGGGCACGAGGAGTGCCCCTACTGCGGAACGGAGCGTGTGGAGACTCCGCTACCGGCGCTCGCGTGGCAGTTCGAACTAAGCGTGTCGGAGTGCACGCATCTCCGCTGTCTTCTGCATGATCCGCGCGAGAGGCTCGGCGGACCGCTCGTCAGACCGGGTCGTGCCCGGGCGGTTGAGCATCATCTTCTCGACTTCCGCGGTCATTTCCTCCCCCTTGGTCATGACCGCATCCGCTTGCTTGACGGCGGAGGCTGCCTGCTGCTGGGCCTGGGCTGCTCGGGCGTCCGCAGGCACACGGCCGAAGTAGTAGCCAATCACCACACCGGCAAGCCCCACCAACACCTGCAGAATATCCTTGCTGTCGCCCATCTTGTCCGAGTTGCCAGCGTTGTCGACGGCACGTACGGAAAGATAGACGGTGAAGCCCACGAGGAGCAGGCCGATAATGGCCGTGATCGCCTCCTTGAACACCTGGATGATCACCTCCGGTGTCCACTCGCGCGCACGAGGCGGCTGGTCCGGTGGCGTAAGCGGAGGGGAGACACTGCCAGGCGTGGGCCCGGTAGGCTCGGCGGTGCTGGCCTGCCTCGGTGCGCCTGCCGTGAGCCCGCTTGCGTTGGTGGCCTTCGGCGGTGGGGGGAAGCGGGCGGCTCTGGCTCCCTCCTCACCCAGGACGTGAGGGGCTTGCGTGCGGAGGACCTCGGCCACGGGCTCGTACTGACGCACGAGTGCGAGCACCTCCGCCGTCAGCGCTTCCTCGTCCTGCGTCGAGGCTGCCTGCTGGCTGCGTTGGGCGAGCGCCCGTCGCCGCTCGTCGAGCTCGGCGGAGGCTTCCAGGCTCAGCTTGGCCCGGATGGCATGACGGTTGTCGTCGATGGCTGTGAGGATGTCGTTCGCGTCGGGCATCGTACTCCCCTCCAAGGTTCATGCGGTCCGCACGACCGCCTCGGGATGGGCGTCAAGGCTGTAAGCCATCCAAGAGGAGCAGGCACAGGCCTCGCGGCGGATCGGTATGGCGCGCCGCTCGCCGGGAGACTCCTGAGCTCGGGTGTGCTCGCTCATGGCTTCGACCTGACCAGCCCCATGCCCAACCCACTCTCGATAACACCAATCTTGGGTTGACCCGCTTCAAGGGCAAGAAAGGCCATGCTCCCTCACCGAGCGCTTTGTTGCACGGGCCTCCTTCACAGGGCTGAGGCCACCCAGAGACGGATTCCACCTCCGCCCGGGCCGGTACGCGGCGCCCTAAGGCGTTGGAAGACGAAGGAGAAGCAGGTGCAGGAAGCGTGGTGGGTGGACGTGAAGTTCCAGCACCCGGACGGGCGCGTGGAGCGCGTGCGCAAGGCGTCCCCGGTGAACACCCGCCGGGGCGCCGAGCAGTACGAACGGGAGCTCCGCCAAGCCCTCCTCCACGGCACCTATGGAAAGGAGAAGAAGGAAGTTCTCACCCTGGAGCAGTTCCAGGAGCGGTTCCTCACCTACAGCGAGAACAACAACAAGCCCAGTCAGGTCTACGCGAAGCGCGGCATCCTGAAGAACCACCTCGTTCCTGTCTTCGGGAAGCTGCGACTCGATGCGATCGGCCTCGCGGATGTGGAGGCGTACAAGGCCCAGAAGCTCAAGGAGAAGCTGTCCCCGAAATCGGTGAACAACCACCTCGCGGTGCTGCACAAGCTGCTCTCTGTGGCCGTTGAGAGTGGCGATCTCGCGCAGCTCCAGCGCATCAAGATGCTCCGGGCCGCCAAGCCGGAGTTCAGCTTCCTCACCTTCGAAGAGGCGGATCGCTTCCTCGCGGCGGCGACTCCCGAATGGGCACTCATGCTCACGGTGGCTTTGAAGACGGGCCTGCGCATCGGAGAGCTGCTCGCCGTCAAGTGGGAGGACGTCGATCTGGTGGCAGGCCGTCTCATTGTGCGCCAGACCCTGTGGAGCGGTCAGGAGGGCACTCCGAAGGGCGGGCGCAGCCGAGAGGTCCCACTGTCCACGCGGGCGGCCGGATCCTCAGAGCCCACCGGAACCTCAAGAGTCCCTACGTCTTCTGCGGATCCGGCGGCGAGCGCCTCACCCACAGCTTGGTGAAGGCGGTGGTCTCCCGGACATGTACCCTCACGGGCCTCGCCCAGCGGCTCGGCTGGCATGATCTCCGGCACACCTTCGCGTCCCATCTCGTGATGCGCGGAGTGGCACTCAAGGCCGTCCAAGAGCTCCTCGGCCACGCCACCATCGACATGACGATGCGCTACGCGCACTTGAGCCCGGACGTGAAGCGGGACGCCGTGCACATGCTCGACGCGGCGAGCCCGCCAGGGCCCAGACGAGGGCACATGAGGCCCCGAAAAGCCAGCGGCCGGAACCCTTTGGAGAGTTCCGGCCGCCGGACTTCATTCTGGAGCGGGAAAAGGGATTTGAACCCTGCCCGATCCCGTCCCGTCCCGCCCTGTCCCACCTGGTTCCGCCTGATTCCGCGCCGGAGGGGCTCATACGGGGCACATGAGCGCGCCCCACGGCACAGAGCCTACTGCTCCTCGGCTCGCCCCGTACGCGAGCCAGTTCCTCCTGAATTCGGGGAAGAAATCCCCGCGTGTCCCTCTCTCCCTACAACTCTCCTGAAAAGAAGGCGCAGAGGATCTCGGGGCCGTGATTGCCTACGAAGCGTCGAAGATTCTCCGCGCGATCCAAGTGCGTTCGCGGTAGCGTGGGCGCCAACTTCAGGAGGCGCTGAGTGCCGAGAGGGATGGCTCTGCTGACAGCCCTGCTCCTGGTAGGGTGTAGCAGCACTCCCCAGAGTGTTGTCCCCACCCCTGAGCCGACAAGGTACTGTGTCTACGTCCCGAGCAGCGACTTTGCGGAGGCGGAACAAGGCGGAGCATTTGCCGGCGTGCCTGTTCCGGGGGCGGGCTCGCCGACGGCTCCACTTCGCCCTTCCCCACCGCCGCTGCGAGGGCTTCCTGGCGGAGGGGCTGGAGATGGGGTACCTCGCGGAATGCTCCGCCCGGTGCCCCCAGGCGGCGCGGCGGGAGCAGGGACTGGCGCTGCGGCAGGAGAGGCACTCGTCACGGGCGGCGCGGTCGTCGCGGCTGCGGGCAGTGTGCTGCTGCTCTGCTTCACCGTCAAAGCGGTCGTGGAGGGGGAGCAGACTCCGATTGACATCGCGGACAGGTTCTACGGGACACACTTCGGCGACATAGCTGGATGGGTTCAAGGCCGGTATCCCGCGAAGGGCTCCGCGAATGCGAGTACCCTCGATATAGAGATCCTCATTCACCAAGCGCCTGATGGCACTGTGTCCGTAGAGACAAGCGCGTCCACGCCCCAGCCTGAGTCGGCGTCTTCTCCTCGCGCCTCGCCCAGTGGGCGGCCAGATGCGGAATCCGCCAGGGAAAGCAAAAAGAAACGCGGCCGACTCTATGCGACCTACAGAAAGCTCAACGCGAAAACCAATCTCTACTACTCGGGGCGGACCAGCATGGTCGTTGACCTCAGTCTGCCTCTTGACCTGCAAGCAGGGTTGGCCGTTCAGCTCCGAGACATGAATCATCACGTTGACGAGAACAAAGATCCGAGCGGTGTTTCATTTGAAGATGCACAACTTGATGTGTTCGACATCGGGGCCGCCATCGACTACGACCAAAGGTATGATGACCCACCATATTGGCGTATCCGCGGAAGAGAGCAGCAGTTGATAGACTTCAGTGGAGGCGCCCAATCCGACACTGGAAAACCCTATCGGACCGAGAACATCGTACGCGCCGTGTCAAAAGACAACCCGAGGGGCAGACGGTTTCACGATGCTGCCACAGTTCGCTGGGGCGAGCTTCACCACTACACAGGATATTAGGGGCCTGAGGCGGACAGAGGAACAGGGAGAGAGGCAGCCCATTGTCCAATTCAGGCAGGATATAGGAAATGAGCAGGAGCCCATGATCAAATTCGAACTGGAACCCCGAATCATGAGGCAATTGCACAAGCCCGGAACGTTCTTGAGGATTCCCCTCCCGGACGGCACCTTCGGCTATGGAAGAGTGCTCGAATTGCCGTTCGATGCTTTCTACCAGTACAGAACCACCGAGCCGGACGCAGACCTGGATAGGATCGCATCCAAGCCCATCCTTTTCAAGATGATGGTCCGCCTACCGCATCCGAAGTCATGGGAAGTCATCGGGTGGAGGGAGATTGAAGAGCGCCTGACTGAAGCCGTTGTTCTGTTCAGAAAGGAAGTGGGCCCACTCGGCCGCTGTTGGATTTTCGATAGCCTTGGCAATTCGAGAGAGGCGACCCGCAAAGAATGTATAGGGCTTGAGCCAGCGACTGTTTGGGAGCCGCACGGTGCCGAGCAACGTCTGCTGGATGCCTTCATGGGACGTCCCAACGCGGTAGTAGAGCGCATCAAGAGGGAGTTGGAGCAGTAGTCCGGGAGCCTCCTCCCATGAAGTCACCTCTCCCACCTCCTCCCGCCTGATTGCCTACCAGCTAACAACCGAGGGCGCGCTCCGCGAAATTCGTACGTAAAAAGTTCCTGGTGGGGATTCCGCTTTTGCACTCCTGTCCACAGTCTTCCTCCAGGGAAGACCTGTGAACGCGCCTGGAAATATGGGTGAGCGGCCATCCCCCAAGGCCACCATCCTCAACGTCAACGATCACCCCGCCACCCTCTACAGGGTCAGCCACATGCTCCGCATGGCCGGCTACCAGGTGCTAGAGGCGAGCAACGGCAGGCAGGCCCTGTCCATTGCCGTGGGTCGGCCGGATCTCGTCCTGCTCGATGTCCACCTGCCCGACATCGACGGCTACGAGGTCTGCCGGCGCCTCCGAGCCCAGGAGGAGACCCGGGATCTGCTCATCGCCCACCTCTCCGCCGTCTCCGTCCAGCGAGAGGACCGCATCCGCGGGCTCGCCCACGGCGCGGACGCCTACTGGACCACCCCCATGGAGCAGGAGGAACTGCTGGCCAACATCGAGGCCCTCCTGCGGCTCCAGGGGCGCGCCCAGGGCGCCATCCGCGAGCGGGACGAGTTCCTCTCCATCGCCGCGCACGAGCTGAAGACCCCCCTCACCGCCCTGCGGCTCCACCTCGAGCGCACCCTCTACCTCGCCAACCGCGGCCCCTCCGAGACGCTCCCCAAGCCCACCGTCGAGAAGAGCCTCCACCCCGCCCTGCGCCAGATCGATCGGCTGCAGCAGCTCCTGGACATGCTGCTCGACGTGTCCCGCGTCACCAGCCACCGGCTCCGCTTGGACATCAGCGCCGTGGACCTGGTGGAGCTGGTCCGGGATCTGGCCCTGCGGCTCGAGGCCCAGGCCCGCGCCGTGGGCGTGGAGCTCCGCTTCGAGCTGCCCCCCGAGCCCGTCATCCTCTTTGGAGACCGGCTGCGCCTGGAGCAGGTGATGACCAACCTGGTCATCAACGCCATCAAGTATGGCGGCGGCCGGCCCGTGCAGCTCGACGTGGAGGAGCGGCCGGACTGGGCCGTGCTCCTCGTCCGGGACCAGGGCATCGGGATCGCCCCGGAGGATCAGGTCCGCATCTTCGACCGCTTCGAGCGGGCCACCACGGCCCGGCAGTCCGAGAGCCTCGGGCTCGGCCTCTACATCGCCAAGGAGATCGTCACGGCGCACGGGGGCACCCTCTCGGTCACCAGTGAGCCCGGCCAGGGAGCCACCTTCCAGGTGCAGCTCCCCCTGCGCCGGACGGAGCGCTACTGAAGCTTCCACGAAGGAGGGAGTGTGTTGTCTCAAGAGAAAGGCCACGGTGAGAAGGACCGCAAGAGCGGCCAGGAGCGGCTCATCACCGGTGTGCCTCGGCTGGACTTCATCACCAAGGGCGGCCTGCTGAAGGGGGCCTCGTATGCGATCCTGGGCCCTCCCGGCTCGGGCAAGACGGTGCTGGCCAACCAGATCGCCTTCAACCACGTCAGGGAGGGAGGCCGTGCCCTGTACGTGACGCTCCTGACGGAGTCTCACGCCCGCATGCTGGCGAACCTCGAGGAGATGACCTTCTTCGATCGAAGCGTCATCCCCGACAAGCTCCACTACCTCAGCGGCTACTCCGAGCTCGAGAAGGAAGGCCTCAAGGGCCTGTTGGACATGCTGCGGCGCACCGCGCAGCGCCACCAGACCACCCTGCTCATCCTCGACGGCATGGACGTGGCCAAGGAGTTCGCCCGGTCGGAGCTGTCCTTCAAGCGCTTCCTCCAGGATCTGCAGGCGTTCGCGGGCATCCTCGGCTGCACCACCCTGCTGCTCTGTCCGCACCATGCGGGCGAGCACCACCCGGAGAACACCGCGGTGGACGGCGTCTTCGAGCTGTCGCTCTGGCTGTCCGGGCCGCGCGCGGTGCGGGAGCTCGTCGCGCTGAAGTTCCGCGGCAGCGACTCGCTGCTCGGCAGGCACGAGGTGGAGATCTCCGCGAAGGGGATCGTCATCCACCCCCGCACCGAGGTGCAGTTCTCCAACCCGGAGGCGCGAGGCCGCGAGGACCGCATCCACATGGCCTTCGGCATTCCCCGCCTGGACGACTCGCTGCGGGGCGGCGTGCTGTCCGGCTCCACCACCATGCTCCTGGGTGCACCGGGCACCGGGAAGACGCTGCTGGGGCTCCACTTCCTGCTCCAGGGCGCCCGCGAGGGCCAGCCCGGGGTCTACTTCGGCTTCTACGAGACGCCCCCCCGCCTGCTGGAGAAGGCCGCCGGCGTGGGGATGAAGGATCTCAAGAAGTACGTGGACAAGGGCCTGATCGAGATCCAGTGGCAGCCCCCGCTGGAGCACAACATGGACTCGCTGGCCGAGCGGCTCCTGGAGCGCCTCCAGGAGCGGAACGTGAGGCGGATCCGGCTCTTCATCGACGGCCTGTCCGGCTTCCGCTCCGCGGCCGTGTACCCGGATCGCATGGGGCGCTTCTTCTCCGCCCTCTCGCACCAGCTGCGGATGATGGACGCCACCACGCTCTACTCCGAGGAGACGCCCCTGCTCAGCTCCGGAGTCGAGGCCCCACTGGCCGAGTCCGCGGCGTACGTGGAGAACATCATCCTGCTGCGCTACGTGGAGCTGCGCTCGCAGCTCTACCGGCTCCTCTCCATCATGAAGATGCGCGAGAGCCAGTACGACAGCGGCATCCGCGAGTTCTCCATCACGGATGAAGGCATCCAGGTCGCGGAGACCTTCCAGAGCGCGGAGAACATCCTCACCGGCCATGCCCGCGTGCGCAGCGGCGAGAAGGAGCAGGCCGTCTCGGCGCCCATGGGGACACCGGGAGCGAAGAAGAAGGCCAAGCGGGGCGGCCTCCTGCGGCGGAGGCGCTCATGAAGACCGTCCTCATCGTCGACGACGAGCTCGACATCGTAGAGGCGGTGAAGGCCATCCTCGAGGAGGAGCGCTACAAGGTCGTCACCTGCGCCAACGGCCGCGAGGCGCTCCAGTGCCTGGAGGACAGCAAGCCGGACCTGGCCATCCTGGACATCATGATGCCGGTGATGAACGGCTACGAGACGCTCAAGGCCATCCGCCAGAGGCCCGCCTTCGAGAAGCTCCCCATCCTCATCATGAGCGCCATCACGCCCACGGTGAAGGCCAAGGACTACGCCTCGGCCGGGTTCCTCAAGAAGCCCTTCTCCCTGCGCCAGCTCCTGGAGCAGGTGCACACGCTGGCCCCCCAGGATCCGGACCCGCAGGAGCCGCGGTAGCGCTCAGGGCCGCTCGTCGCGGGAGACCTTGAAGCGGCCGGTGACGGCGGTGAGCCCCTCGGCCACCGCCTGCAGATCCTGGGCGATGCGGGTGGTGCGGCCCGTGGCGTCCACGCCCTGCTTCACCAGCTCGGCCACGTTGCGCGCGCCCTGCACGGCCTGCTCGCTGGACTGGCGCTGCTGGCGCGTGGCGATGGTGATCTGCCGCGCCGCCTCGCTGGTGCCGCGCGCCAGCTCCACAATCCGCTCGAACACGGAGGAGGCCTGCTCGGCCACCTCCACGCCCCGATCCGAGGTGGCCATGCCCACGCGGGCCTTCTGGGCGGCCTCCTCGCCCGAGTCCTGCACCTGCTCGACGATGCGGGCGATGTCGCGCGCCGAGGCGGACACGTTCTCCGCCAGCTTGCGCATCTCCGCGGCCACCAGCGAGAAGCCGCGGCCCACCTCGCCCGCCTTGGTGCCCTCCAGCGCCGCGTTGAGCGCCAGCAGATCCGAGCGCTCCGCCACCTGGTTGATCACCTGGGCGATCTTCCCCACCTGCTGCAGATCCTGGTTCAGCCCGACGATGGCCTCGGCCACGCCCTTGGCCTCGATGCGGATGTCGTTGATGCCGGCCACCACCTGCGCCACCACGGCCATGGCCTCGGCCACCGCCTCGTGGGTGCGGCGCGCGCTGGACTCCACCACCTCCGTGGAGCTGGAGATCTGCTCGGCGGTGCGGCTCAGCTCCTCGAAGGTGGCGGCGATCTGCTGCGCGTACGCCGCCTGCTGGCTGATGACGTGCTCCTGATCGGCGGAGGCCCCCGTCAGCCCGCGCGAGGCGCTGGAGAGCTGCTCGGTGCGGGACACCAGCTCCGCCACCGTTCCGCGCAGCGTGCCCAGCATCTGGCCGAAGGACTGCGCCATCAGCTTCACCTCGCCAGCGGCCGTCGTCACCTCCAGGTGGCTGCGGGACACATCTCCCCGGGCTACCTCGATGGCCGCCTCCGTCATCCGGGAGACGGGCTCGGTGATGGCCCGGCCGATGAAGAAGGCCAGCACCAGACCGATCAGCGCGGCGCCCAGATAGACGATGGTGCCCGGCAGCAAGAAGGCGCTCACCTCCTGGCGCACCACCGAGGCGTCCAGGCCGACGACGTAGCTGCGTCCCTCCGGCAGCCCGCAGCTCACCACCAGGATGCCCTCGAGGAGCGCGTCCACGCACCCGTCAGCGCTCTTCGCCGAGGTGTTCCCGTGAGGCAAGACGCCATGCTGAAACAGCGTGCCGCCACCGGGCTCGAGCACCGCCTGGACGGAGACACCCCCGCCCTTCTCCACCTGGCCGAACAGCCGCTGGAGGCGCTCGGTGCGCTGGGCCTCGGGCTCCGCGAGGATGGCCGCGGCCTGCTCCTGGGCCAGCAGCCCCACCGCGTGGGCGCGCTCCTTCAGCCGCTGCCGGCCGATCTCCATCTGCCTCGGCGGGAAGTACATGCTGCTGAGGACGGAAATGACGATGGAAGGCACCAACACCGCCAGTGCCACTTGCCACCGCAGACTGAGCCGACCCCACATGCCCTGGTTCTCCCGGAGTTCGCGCGACGGGGGCGACGGTAGGCCCCAGGACCCAAGAGCGTCAAACGGCCCGTAGGTGCCCGGCCGCTCTCTCTTCCTCCCGCCCGGGCCCCAGGCGGAGAGGCTGCGGACACCGGGCGGGATCCAGGCTGGCTTTTCGCTGTTATCTCAACGGTTTACGCTGCGCGAAGGCGGAGTTTCCCTTTGACACGGCGCGGCCGCTGTCCCTATGGTCCGCCGCCGATGGAAACTCCCCTCACCCCTTATCTGCCGCTGGCGGTGGTGCTGCTGCTGTCCGGCGCCCTGGCGCTCATCATCCCCACCCTCGCCGGCATCCTGGGCCCCCGGCGGCCAAGCGCGATCAAGTCGATGGCGTTCGAGGCCGGCTCCGAGTCCAGCGGCATGGCCCGGCAGCGGTTCGCGGTGAAGTTCTACGTCGTCGCGCTGCTGTTCATCGTGTTCGACGTGGAGGCGGTGTTCCTGTACCCCTGGGCGGTGAACTTCCAGGCGCTCGGCTGGTTCGGCTACACCGAGATGGTGGTTTTCGCTGCAACGCTGGTGGTGGGCCTTATCTACGTGTGGAAGAAGGGCGCTCTGGAGTGGGAGAGCTGAGGAACCATGGCATCTGAGATCGACAACGCTCCTGTTATCGCCACCCGCCGGGACGAGGCCATGGGCTTCTTCCAGCGGGTGGTCTCCAAGGGCCTGGGGTGGGCCCGGAAGTACTCGCTGTTCACCTACCCGTTCGCCACCGCGTGCTGCGGCATGGAGTTCATGTCCGTGGCGGCCAGCCGCTGGGACATCGCGCGCTTCGGCGCCGAGTTCCCCCGCTTCTCGCCACGGCAGGCGGACATGCTGATGGTGATTGGCACCATCAACCTGAAGCAGGCCCCCATCCTCAAGCGCGTGTACGAGCAGATGACGGAGCCGAAGTGGGTGGTGGCCTTCGGCGTGTGCGCCTCGTCGGGCGGCTTCTACGACAACTACGCGGTGCTGCAGGGCATCGACCGCATCATCCCGGTGGACGTCTACATCCCCGGCTGCCCGCCGCGCCCCGAGCAGGTGCTGGACGGCCTGATGCTGCTGCAGGACAAGATCGGCCGGCAGACGCACCGGATCGCCGACAAGGGCGAGCCCAACGCCACCGTGCACCAGCACAACCTGCTGGCCTCGATGAACAAGTAGCGCGCCCCCCTGTGGCGTGAGGCTCCAGGGCCCCGAGTGCTTCCTCTCGCAGGAAGCCCGGGGCCCTCGGCTTTGCGGGCTACCAGCGGTGGTAGGCGGGGTGGCCCGGCTTCACCGCCACGAAGGTGCCTCGGCAGGTGGCCGTCACCTTGCCGTTGGCGGTGAGCGTGCCCTCGATGACGGCGCGGTCCTCCTTCAGCTCCACGGGCCGGGCCTCGAGCCGCACCAGGCCCATGGGCGTGGGGCGCTTGAGCTGGATGGTGTAGTCGGCGGTGACGGTGCACGGCGGGGAGTCCGCCCCGGCCTGCTTCATGAGGTGGTACGCCGCCGTCCAGTTGCAGTGGCAGTCCAGCAGCGAGCCGATGATCCCGCCGTTGAGGACGCCGGGGAACGCCTGGTGGTGCTCGGCGGGAGTCCACTCGGCGACCACCAGCTCGCCCTCCACCATGCTGCGGATGCGGAGGCCCTGCGGGTTGGAGGGGCCACACCCGAAGCAGGCGTTGTGAGGGGCGTAGCGCTCCTGGAGGCTCTGGGAGTTCGTCGTCGACATGGGGCCGCACCCTACCGCAGCCGGCATCAGGGGGCTCGGGTCTGTACGGCGTCCAGCCAGGAAGACAACACCGCGGTCTCCGCGCAGTCCCCCACGCACGAGCGCTGCACAGTGCCATCCGCCTGGGGGCGATCCACCAGCCACCGCTGCCCGTCGAAGGCGCCGCGATCCTTCTCGCGCACCATGGCGTCGTGGGCGGCGCCGTCCACCTCCACCACGCCATCCTGGCGGATGCGGTAGGTGGCGAAGCTCCGGGGCGCGCCGGGCCAGTGCCCCGCGTCGAAGATCTCCGGGCTCACGTGCGTGAAGCCCGTCTCCGCGTACAGCGGCCGAGGCTGGAAGGGCTCTCCGCGCAGCAGCGGCGCCAGGGACACGCCGTCCACGTCACCCGGCAGGGAGGGCAGCTGGGACAGCTCCAGCAGCGTGGGGCCCACGTCCACCAGCCGCACCAGCGTGTCCACCCGGGCGGGCGCGCGCTGGCCCTGGGGGAGCTTCACCGCCAGCAGCACCCGGTTCTCTTCCTCGGAGAGCCGGGCGCCATGCACCGAGGTGGCCCCCGCCAGATCCGGCCGGTCCGCGTGGAAGCTCTCGCCGTGATCCGAGAACACGATGATGAGCGCGTCCTCGTAGCGGCCGGCCCGCTTCAGCGCGTCGAAGAGCTGGCCCAGCTGGGCGTCCGCCTGGGCGAGCAGCTCGTCGTAGAGCCCCTCCGCGCCCGCACGGTTCCAGGTGCCGGCTCCTCCGGCGGCGCCGGGCACCACCGGAGAGAAGTGCATGCGCAGCCGGCGCTCGAGCGGCTCGGAGGGCGCCACGAAGCGCCGGTAGAAGGGATAGGTGGGGTCGCCTGGGAAGTGCGCCGCGGTGGCGTGGAAGGCGAACAGCGTGGGGCCCTGGCCCGCCTCGGAGACGAGCCGCGCCGCGAGCCGATCCGCGTAGCCGACGGGATCATGGATGCCGGCCAGGGCGCGGTTGTCGATGAACTCGGGCAGCCACGCGGCTCCGAGCCGGTGATCCGCGAACAGGCCCACGGTCCGGTAGCGCAGCTTCTCCAGCAGGAAGTTCACCGCGCCGCGCGGCGGCTGGAGGCGCGTGGAGAAGCCAGAGTCCGGCCCCTCGGCGTGGAAGCGCGAGCAGTCCGTGGCGAACACGGTGCGCCAGCGGGCGTCCGCGAAGCGTTCGGCGAAGGTGGAGGCAGGGATCCAGCGGGACTCGGCCGTGAGCGAGTAGCGCACGCCCGTGCGGTGTGGCCAGCGAGCGGTGAGCATGGAGCGCCAGGCGGGCTCCGTCTGGGCGATCGGCGTGTACGCTCGGGTGAAGAGCGTGGCCCCCTCCTCCAGGAAGCGATCCAGGTGGGGAGCCACCGCGCCCGACCCACCGAGCGCACGCAGCCGATCCGGGCGGAACGCATCCACACCGATGAGGATGACGAGCGGGTGCTTCTCTCCACCCGTGGGAGACCGGGCCACCCACGCTCCGAGCAACCCCACCGCCGCCACGGCCCCGATGGCCAGGCCCACGGTGCGCCGCTGTCCGCGCGAGCGCCACGCGAGCAACCCCATAGGAAACGCGAGCCACAGCCCCGCGGCCACGCGTGGGTGCCAAGGCTGACCCTGATCCACGAGCCAGCCGAGCAGGGAGCGCAGGGCAGGCAGGTCATCGAAGAGCGCGGGCCGGGCGATGGCGCGATCCCAGGCCAGCAGCGCGAGCAGCATGAGCCAGTGAGGCACCACCCAGGCCAGCCGCTGCCGCCCCCACGCGCGAGCGAGCCCTCCGGCCACGAGCCCCAGCACGGCGCCGCCCGCCGCATACACCGCCGCCACCCGGACGAGCAGGCCCGGCAGCAGCGGCCGGATCGCGTTCATCAGCGCCGCGTAGGGGCCCTCCACGTCGATGCCCACGCCCACCACCCCGGCGCTGAGCAGCCGCTCGGTCTCCAGAGCGAACAGCCCCAGCCCCAGCCCGGCGCCCACGAGGGCGGCGAGCAGCGACCAGCGGAGGAGACCGGGGGGAACACGGACGGACATGGCGACGAGCGGCCTCTATCTGAAAAGCCCTCCGCCCGCCATGCCAAGGCCCGCCTATGCCGGCCCGCCCTCCCAAGGCCCCTGGCCTGGCTCGCCGCCTGCCACCTGGACGTCTCTCGTTCAACGAAGGCCTATGCCTTCCAGTCACATGGCACGCCGGGCGTGAACTCTCATCTTTCCGAGGCACCTGGCGTCGTCGGCGGGAGGGAGCTCTCATGCACCGGTGTTTCGGAAAGATCTGGGGCCTGGCCGCGCTCACGCTCCTGGCGTGCTCTTCATCGAGTCCATCCTCATCCTCAGCTTTCACCTACCACCGCGACGTTGCGCCGTTGGTGCAGGAGAAGTGCGGCGGCTGCCACGTCGAGGGAGGCATCGCTCCCTTCCCCCTGCAGACCTATGAGCAGGTCTTCGAGCACCGTTCGGAGATCCGTGAGGCCGTGCAGACGCGCACCATGCCACCGTGGCTGCCGGGCCCCGGGTGTGCGGAGTACTCCGGGGATCTCTCCCTCTCCGAGGAGCAGATCTCGTTGATCACGGGCTGGGCTGACACGGGCGGCCGCGAAGGAAGCCCCTCCGAGGCTCGCTTCACGCCCCCGCCACCGCCAGGAGGGCTGTCACGCGTCGACCGCGAGCTGACCATGCCCGTCGAGTACACCCCGCAGAAGGCACCCGACGACTACCGCTGCTTCATCCTCGACTGGCCGGAGGCCCAGGTCCGGTACATCACCGGCTTCAATGGGAAGCCCGGCACCCAGACGGAGATCCACCACCTCGTCGCGTACTTGATCCATCCCGAGGACACCGCCGCCTTGCACGCCCTGGATGAGGCCGAGCCAGGGCCGGGCTACACCTGCTTCGGGGGACCTGGGGTGCAAGGCGGCGTCACCGCCTGGCTTGGAGCCTGGGCGCCTGGGTCGCAAGGCGGAGACTTCCCTGAGGGATCCGGTCTCGAGATCACCCCCGGCTCCCAGGTCGTCCTGCAGGTCCACTACAACACGAGCAATGCGAGCCCCAGCCCCGACCGCACCTCCATCCAGCTCAAGGTGGACTCCTCGGTGGACAAGAAGGCCCACGTGTTGCTCTGGGCGAACCCGGAGTGGGTCACGGACCGGACCATGGACATTCCCGCGGGCCAGGCCGACGTCGTCCACCGCTGGTCGTACGAGCCCCTCAAGTTTCTGCCCGACATCACGGGGGGCACCTTCCGCAAGGATCAGCCCTTCACCGTGCACTCCTCCGCACTGCACATGCACACGCTCGGCACCCATGCGCGGCTGGAGGTGCTCCGCCAGGAGGGCTCCGCGCAGTGTCTGCTGGACATCCCTCGCTGGAACTTCAACTGGCAGAACACCTACCGATTCCAGGAGCCGAAGGTGGTGCGCCCAGGAGACCGGCTCTCCATCGAGTGCCACTGGAACAACAGCGCTCCGGGCGCTAGGGATGTGAACTGGGGCGATGGCACCCGGGACGAGATGTGCCTGGGCGTCTTCTACATCACCCCCTAGCCACCGCGGCGGCCGGGGCGTGTACCCAGGGCCGCACCCGAGATCGCACGCGAGCTCGGCGCGTAGAGCTCCGCGAGCTGCTGCAGCCGCTTTCGTCGTTGAGAGGCCCGTCTCTGCCTTCGAGGCTCACTGCGTTCGTACCTCAGGCAGGACGGGATGCTGAGTGGCATTGAGCTTTGGAGGGGGCGTTTCGCTTCGGGGAGGCGCATGCGGGACGCGACATCTCCCCCCTTGCTACTTCCAGCTGTATGCCACGACCGGGGGATTGCCACAAGACCCCCTCTGTGAGGCACAGACGCCGGCTGCACGCGAAAAACAGCGGGCGCGGAGGAACCCATGCACACCGAATCCGGACGCAGTGTGGCCACGAACAACCCTGCGGTGCTGATCGCCGGAGGCGGCCCGACGGGCCTGATGCTGGCAGCCGAGTTGGCGTTGGCGGGGATCGACGTCGCCGTCGTCGAGCGTCGCGTGAACCAGGAGCTCCCCGGGTCACGCGCTGGCGGCCTGCACGCCCGCACGATCGAGGTGTTCGATCAGCGGGGCGTCGCCGAGCGCTTCCTCTCGCAGGGGCAGATCATGCAGGTCGCGGGCTTCTCGTTCATCCCGCTCGACATCAGCGACTTCCCGACGCGCCACAACTACGGGCTCGCGCTCAGGCAGGCTCGCATCGAGCGCATCATGGCCGAGTGGGTCGCCGAGCTGCCGGTGACGTTCTATCGAGGGCGTGAGGTGACGGGGTTCGCGCAGGACGACACCGGCGTCGACGTCGAGCTGTCGGACGGCGCCTCGCTCCGGGCGAGGTACCTCGTCGGGTGCGACGGAGGTCGGAGCCTGATTCGCAAGGAGGCCGGGATCGAGTTCCCCGGCTGGGATGCGTCGACCAGCTTCCTCATCGCCGAGGTCGAGATGACCGAGGAGCCCGCGTGGGGCATCCGCCGTGGAGAGAAAGGCGTCAACGCCATCGGCAAGCTCGACGACGGGAAGCGCGCTGGCGTCGTGCTGGTCGAGCCGCAGGTCGGCAACAGAATCGAGCCGACCCTGGATGATCTGCGCGCGGCGCTGATGGCGGTCTACGGGACCGACTTCGGTGTTCGCAACCCGACCTGGCTCTCCCGATTCTCCGACATGGCTCGGCAGGCGGCGTCCTACCGGGAGCGACGGGTGCTCCTCGCCGGCGACGCGGCGCACGTGCATGCCCCCACGGGCGGACAGGGACTCAACATCGGCGTGCAGGACGCCGTGAATCTCGGCTGGAAGCTCGCGCAGGTGGTGAAGGGCCTCTCGCCGGAGACCCTCCTCGACACCTACCACGCCGAGCGGCACCCCATCGGTGCCCGCGTGCTCCGCCTGACGATGGCCCAGATCGCGCTCGGCCGCGGCGACGATCGCACCGAGGCCCTGCGCGAGAACATGGCCGAGCTGCTGAAGATGGAGCAGCCTCGCAAGCAGTACGCCGCGATGATGTCGGGCCTCGACGTCCACTACGATCTCGGTGCGGGGCACCCGCTGCTCGGGCGTCGCATGCCCGACCTCGAGCTGAGCACTGAGAGCGGTCCGAAGCGCGTGTTCTCGCTGCTGCACGAGGCCCGGCCGGTCTTCCTCAACCTCGGCGAGCCGGGCGCCTTCGACATCACTCCGTGGGCGGAGCGGGTTCGGCGGGTCGATGCCCGATACACGGGCGCGTGGGAGCTCCCGGTGTTCGGTGCGGTCGCTGCGCCCTCGGCCGTTCTGGTTCGGCCCGATGGCCATGTCGCGTGGGTGGGAGACGGCACGGATTCGGGGCTGCGTGACGCGCTCACCCAGTGGTTCGGACCGCCCACGCCGGCGTAGCGCTGCTCGTCGAGCACCCCCCTGGGGCACACTGCTGCCCAGGCCGCCCTCCCTTCAGGTGCGCGGCAGGAGCCTGGGCCTGTGGGTTGTCCTGCTGGGGGGAACAGAAATGGCCGCAGTTTGGCGCCTGGAGCGAAGACGCCGTCGTAACAGTTCCAGTCCGGTGAAGAGAATGTGGATATAACTTCGTCGTTGGCGTCAAGAGCGCCGCACACAAAGCGCTGCTAGAGAGCTTGGATAAGAACCTTACTGTTGTTGTGATGGATTGGTGCTGACATGGCGCTCGCTCGAAATGACATTGCCATCAGTGTCTACGCGCCGGGGCTCGGAGGTGACGAGAAACGCCCCCTTGCCATCGCCCAAGGAATGGAGAGCGCGCTTCCCGGGCTGCGGCTGGGGTGGACGACTTCTGAAAAGGACGACCTCATTCCATTGCCTAACCGCGATGAGGGGATAGCGACAGACAAGGCAAACGGCGGGTTTTTCTTCCTCTGCAACGATGACGAAACCCACTTGGTAACACTTAGCGGGTCTGAGAACCCTCTCGGCCTTGCAGCAGACGGGCCGCCTCACTTTGATGTTCATGCGAGCTTGCCGCTCGACACAGCTGGTATCGCGGCGGCAGCGGATGTTCTGGCGGCCATAGGGGAAGGCGCTCTCGCTTTCTGGGGGCGCGCAACGCCGTTCAACGCGGCCGTCGTGATTTCACGGCAAACGATCGATCCGGTGCGTAAGCCAGGGGTCCCGCCACGCGGGCTCCCAGCGCTCAGGTTCCCGGACTACATCCGCTCGCCCCAGATTCCGCATGACCTTGGGTGGCTGAACTACTGGTCGGCCGCTGCCGCGAAAGCCATCGGGTTCCCGGACCCTGCCCGCGACGCCGAACTGCTCACGCGAGCGCGGCGCACGGCGTCGGGCGGATGGGTCGTGCAGCTCACCGATGCTCCGCTCGATCTCGACAACCCCGCCCATCTGGACGCGCTCAAGCGAGCCTACGAGCGCTTCCCGCAGATCGGCGGGCGCGACTCACCGTGACCGATCAGCTCGGGGCGCGCTGCGCGGGTGCTGCGGTTGCAAGGTAAGGGCGCGATTCTGCTAGAGGTTTCGCACCGCCCGGCGCGGGTTGGATTCCCGCCGCCTCCCATCAGCAAGGAACCGGTGGCCGAGCATGAGGCGCTGGCGCTCCAGCACGGGCCCGGAGCACTTCCTTGCCCCAGCGAAAGAACACTCGCTCGAGGCATGGAGGCCTCCTCATGCGGAAGCCTCGTGAGATGCGCTTCGGCACGCGGCCACTCCTCTAAGGCGGTACCGGCACGCGGCCACTTCCCACTGAGTTAGGACCGCCGAGCGCCCACTCCTAACTGAGTTAGGACCGCCGAGCGCCCACTCCTAACTGAGTTAGGACCAGCGAGCGCCCACTCCTAACTGAGTTAGGACCGCCGACCTGCCCGGTCCACGAACGTGGACTGTTTCTGTCGCTTCGCTCTCCGTAACCCATCGACATTCCAACACTTTTTTTAGACCCGTCTCCACTTCGGACGGTGAAGTCCACGCGCGTGGACGGTCGCTCGGGCCTGCACTCGCAAGTGCCTGTTTTCTCAAGGATCTGGGGTTGGCACACGCCGTGCTCTAGGGCGGCCCAACCGCAACGTTACCCACGTCTGTGGCCGGGAACGCACTCCCGCGTTCTCCATTCTCAGGGGGGAAATCTCTCATGTTGAAGCTGTTCAAGTT